>Ga0302300_1001233_pt1 | contig 15000 bp, 10 predicted proteins | sample III_Palsa_E1_1_FD_198756 | JGI IMG/M metagenome (GOLD analysis project Ga0302300, IMG submission 198756) | Peat permafrost microbial communities from Stordalen Mire near Abisko, Sweden - III_Palsa_E1_1 | ecosystem: Environmental > Terrestrial > Soil > Palsa > Peat permafrost | place: Sweden... | reverse complement strand
TTCCACTCTAACGCGTCTACTACTACTTCTATATGGTGGTAACTGTCTATAAAAGGAGCCTGTTTAAAACCACCCTGCTTTGTAAGTCGCAAGGTAGAGTTTGACTTGTTGTACTTAAAAGTAGTGCCAGGGTGAAAGATGGAGTCTTTGCCAAGATATAGGGTTGTGTTGGAGATAGTAGAGCTAATTAAAGAATCGCCAAGTTCAAATTTGCTTGCAATTGTTCTTATTTTAGTCTCACCATTTTTCTGAATTTCGATAGTAGAATATCCCTCGTCAATTGACGAGCTATATACTCGCTTACCCATTAGCGAAAGACCGCCGTGGTAGATAATATTATGGTCGAACCCCTTAATATGAATGTTTGAGGCAAAAGACTTAAAACGCGGATAAACAGCATCGTTTACAGAGAGGTGCTTTTTACTATTAAATTCAAATATCCCTTGCACAGGGGCGTCTGTTTTAGAGGGGAAATTAAGAGTTGCTCCTTCGCTAACCAGTTTGGTGCTTCTTACTGGTAAGTTATATTCTTTAAGCTCACAATAAAGTTCAGCAGCAGGTACTCCCGCCATTGTCCAGTCAAAAGTTCCACCTTTTCCTACAAAAACGCCATTTTTAAGTAATAAGGCTCCGCTAGTATTTTTTAATTCTACAGAATCGTATTGTGTAATAAAGGTAAGAGTAACATTATCTAATTGAAGAAATCCACCGTCCACAGTTGGCTGTAATGGCGGGGTGTAGCCAACATCAAGTATGTTTTCTTGTTTTACAGTATCTTCCTGCAAGGTACCCCACGATTCATCCTGCTTCTGCCCGTTATCAAGGTCGCTAAAAAAATCCTCCTTTGCTTTTTGAACATCCTGCCCTTGCGCGCCATTTAGTTGTTCCTGGCCTTGTTGCAATGCTGCATCGTATTGATCTACGGGGGAAGACTCTCCCTCTGGTTCTTTGTATTTAAACGAAAATGAACCTCCTGTAACCATAAGGCTATTAAAGTTTGTTTTGTACAAATAGCCTGTTTCCAGAAAAACTCTGGCATTAGCAAAGTAGTTAAGAAGTTGTTTGCCATCGTATTTCTCAACCACTTTTTTAGATATCAAAAGGAAGGTGTCTAGTTGAGCTGCAGGAAGGCTTTTGGTTTTAAAAGCATTCATACAAGCAAAGAAATCCATAAAAGAGGGGTTAGTCCTTAGTTTTTTAGACTTTACCATTTTTACTGCAGTCTCTATTATTTCTTTCTTTTCAGTATCAGTGGCGGTTCCCCATGCGGCAGAAAAATTGTTGGCAATATCTATGGCGTGTTGCAATTTGGTCGCGCTAAGCATAGTAGTAACGTCCTGAGGGAATTTGGCAGGGTCTGCGCTAAGGTTATATTGCGCCTGGGCAGATAACGCTATAAAGAAAAGCTGTATAAGACTAAAAAACCGAATAAATTTCATAATTACTATATTACTTTCTCAGCAACAACACAGGCCCAGTGGTTATTACTACTACGAAGGGTTGTACTGAGTGCATTTAAATTAATAACTTTTTCAAGCTCTGGAAAATCATCTTCATAAAACCCACTTAATACCAGAAGCCCGTCTTTTTTCAGGTAAGAACTGTATACGGAAATCTCCTGAAGGAGGACGTTTTTATTTATATTTGCCAATATAATATCGTACGCCTGCAAAGGTAAAAAGATGTTTTTTATATCGCCCCGATAGGTTTTAATATTGGAACAATCGTTTAAGATACTGTTTTCATTTATATTTTCAAAAGCCCATTCGTCAATATCAAAAGCGGTAACGTGTTTTGCGCCTAGTTTGGAGGCCATTATGGCTAGTATGCCCGTGCCGCTTCCTGCATCTAGCACATTTCTATCTAAATGATTTATAGACAATTGCTGTTCAATCATCATAGAAGTGGTTTCGTGATGGCCGGTACCAAAAGCCATTTTGGGGTCTATAATAATTTCGTAAGGATAAGCGGGATTGGTGTCGTGAAATGAGGCTCTTATTAGGCATTTATCCGCCACCACTACCGGGGAAAAACCCTTTTCCCATTCTTCGTTCCAGTTCTTTTCCTCCAGTTTGCCAATGGTATAACTAAGAGGTACTTGTAATGTATAATGTGCAAAAAAACCGTTTAGTTCCTTTTCATCAAAAAGTTTTTCTTCCACATAGGCATCAAACCCTTCTTCATTTTCGGCAAAAGAATCAAAACCCAGGGAATAGAGTTCCGCTATTAAAACCTCAGTATGTTCGGGGGCAAGCCGAACTTTTATTTCAATCATTATAGTATTAAGGTAGTAGGGTTTAAGTTTAGCTAATGTTGGTTACAATTACAAAAAATAAAATATAGATCGCAGTTTTTATATTTTGTGCCAGCTGCGCTGGTTGAATTATGAGAAGGTAATATTAAAGTTATTAATAAATGTAATTAAAAAAGGAAATTTATGGTACTTATAAAACTGCAATTACAACTCTAAATCTTTCCTGACACAAAACAGGAACCTTACTTTCGATTGATATTCTTTTATTAATTTCTTGCTTATTCTCTAATTTCTTGCTTATTCTCTTGACTATATATGGTTTTATTTGTTTTTAAAAGGTCTTTATAAGGCCATTGACATAAAAACAGCTGTCCAATATCTGGGTTTATGTCTAAACAATCAAAAAACATTCATCTCGGTTTTTTGGCATAAACCGTGGCAAAGCAGTTAAAGGTTCTTCCGCAAGGCTTACCTATTAATAAGGTTACAGGAATATCTTTGCAGAGATAGAAACCTAAAAAGTATTAAATAATTGTAAATTGGTGGAAAAAAGCTAAGGTTTTTGGTAAAAATTTGTTCTTTGCAGCGTTCTTGGCTTTTTTTGGCGGTAGGTTAAGCAGTTTTGCTCATTTATATTTTTCTTTTATATTTGAGCAATTGGAATTGATTATATCGTAACAAATTGATTTCAATCGTTTTTTAAGATTTTAAATTAGTTATCCTTATTTTTTAGAATAACCTTACTATAAATAATACTATGAAAACTTTTATCAAATCATTTGCTGTAGTTCTATGCCTAAGCTTGTTTTCAATATCAGCTAATGCACAGACTCCTCAGGGGATAAACTACCAGGCTATTGCCAGGGATGCTAGCGGCAATGCGCTTACCAGCCAAAAAATAAGCTTGCGATTTACTATTTTAACAGGGAGTACAGTTAATTACCAGGAGTTCACAACGCTTACTACAAACCCCTTTGGTTTGGTTTCCTATGTAATAGGCAGCGGAACAGTTATTTCCGGAACTTTTGCTGCAATTCCCTGGACGGTTGGAACAAAAACATTGAAGGTGGAACTAGACCCTACAGGAGTAGCGAGTGCAAGCGCCGTCTCTTTCCCTATCAGCACAAGCCAGTCGTTGGAATCAGTTCCCTATTCATTTTTATCCAACTACACGCAAACACTTTCTAATTTGTCTATCGACTCTTTAGGGGACGTTATTATAACCGGGGTTAAAGCAGGAAACGTTCTTACATATAACGGAACTAACTGGGTAAACAGCGCTGCAACCTCAAGCACAGGCAGCGGCTGGGGCTTAACCGGTAATGCAGGAACAGTAGACGGCACAAATTTTATAGGCACTACAGATAATACTCCTTTTAACTTTAAAATAAACAACCAGAAAGCCGGACGACTAGACTCAACGGGCAATGTATTCTTGGGTTATAAGGCCGGAAATACTATTAGTAGCTATAACAGTTTAAACAACACTGGTATAGGTTTTAAGGCATTATTTTCAAATACAACAGGTAGTCACCAAACAGCAAATGGCTACCAGGCATTGTATTCCAATACTACAGGAAGCGATAACGCCGCCGATGGCTACCAGGCGTTATTTTCTAACACTACAGGGAATTATAATACGGCGAATGGCGTGGGAGCATTATATTCTCATAGCACGAATGGCCAAAATACGGCAACGGGTTATCAGTCATTATATAGTGATAGCAGCGGCTTGTACAACACTGCAACCGGTTATCGGGCATTATATACGAATGCCAGCGGAACATATAATACTACCTTAGGTTACAAAGCTGATGTATCCTCTGGCGCATTAACAAACGCCACTGCTATAGGCGCTAATGCTGTTGTTGGCGCAAGTAATAGTTTGGTGTTAGGCGGCACAGGCAATAATGCAGTAAATGTTGGCATAGGAACCACTACCCCTGATACTACCCTTCAGGTAGTTGGGAAAACAGAAACGACAAAACTACAAGTAACCAATGGCGCTTCAACTGGCGCCGTATTAGCCTCTGACGCTGTCGGTAATGCAAGCTGGAGGCCAGGGGTGGCGTTCCACGTTTATCCATCGGAAGCAACTTCTCCAACTTTTACTTATGGCTATAATACAGTTACATTTGCCTCGGAGGTATTTGACGATGGAAACAATGTTTCCTCAACAGGGGTATTTACAGCCCCTGTAGCGGGTGTATATTCATTTACCGCTAATCTTTTGGTAAATAATGCTCCTGTCGGAACCGAGGTAACAACCAATATTGCAGTAAATGGCGCAGTAGGCGCACAGACAATTCTGTATACATCCTCTATTAATTATGCAAGCATTATTACATCAGGGGTTTTTAAATTAAATGCCGGCGATAAAATTACCGTTCAATTGTATACTAGTAGTACAGCAGCAACACTTTATACAGGCGGCGGCAGTCCTGGATATACCTATTTTTCAGGTTTTCAGATCTATTAAACCATGAAATTATACAACTATATAGCTTTGTTTTTTGTTATTCTGCTCTTTGTGCAAAAGGGTAGCGCCCAAACGCTTTCCCCTTATATAATGGGAAATGGAGGCTATAAGTCGGTAACGAACGTTGGCAGCATATCCTGGTCAATAGGAGAGCCGGTCATTTCCACCGGGTTAGAATCCAGCGGCTTTGCAGCCACCCAGGGCTTTCAGCAACCTACGGGCTGCCTCATTATTCCAATTACAGCGTACGATACTGTATTGTGCAAGGGAGGAAGGGTAAAGCTGGCTACGTATGTTGGCTTAACCAGTTACCAATGGTATAGAAACGATACGGTAATACCTTCGGCTACTAAATCTGTTTACCTGGCAAGCGTTGCCGGAACATATACGGTAAGGGCCAAAGAGGATAGCACCTGCGCCGTTGGAATTTCTAAAGTTATTACCAGTAATAATTCCCTTACTGCCCCTGCTATTCCGGTAATAACAGCTACAGCAGACACCGTCTGCCAGGGGAGCGTCACTCTTTCTACAACTACTACGGGAATTTCGGCTTTCCAATGGGGCTATGACGGGGGTGAACTAATTGGCGCCACTACTAATAGTACTACTCCTTTTTATTCCGGAGATTATTTTGTGAACGTTACGGCCACAAATGGCTGTACTAATGTATCGGACAGCATACCTATAGCGCTAAGCGCTTCGGTTGAAACTCCTACCCTGTCGCTTAACACAACCAAAACGTATTTAAAGGCCTCTAATGTTTTATCTTCCAATGTTACTTATCAATGGTATGCGGAGGGATTGGCTATAATTAACTATACTACAGATTCTATACCTCTTTTTTATAATGGAAGGTACAATGTTGAAGTAACTTACCCAGGGGGCTGTAGAATGGTTTCTGCCGATTATATAAAAGCAGGCCTGTCGCAAAATATATTAAGAGTAGCTGTTTTTGTTACGGATTCTACCATTATGCTGCCGGGGGCAAAGCTGGCAAACTTTACAGTATACCCTAACCCAAACGACGGAACATTTACTATTGATTATTCTTCCGCCTCAAGTAGTAACCTTACTATTAAATTGTATAATGCTACAGGCGCTATTGTAGCTAACTGGAGTTTTGAAAATACATCCGGCAAACTTTATGAGACAGTAACTACAGAGAACCTGGCGGCAGGAATGTATATATTAACGCTTTCGGATGGCTTTAATAGCTATACCAATAAACTTGTGATTAAATAATGAGAAGGTTAACGTATATAGTAGTTGTAGCCCTGTTTTTGCTTATCTCGTGCAAAACGAAAACGGATGTAACAAACCCTGATATAGAACTGGTTGTTAGTACCCAGGTACTTGGCGCTACAAAGTCGGGCGTACGCTTGCTTTTGTTCAATAATTTAGCAGACTATACGTTAGCTACTATTACTAATTCCTCTGCAAAGGCCATTGATTCGGGTTACTCCGTTAACGGAACATATACCTTTCACAACCTGAACACTACCTCTACCTATAGGATACTTGCCACCTGGACGGATACTACCACTCTGGATGCCTACACCAATATTGGCGACAATTATCTGCTTGCAAATACGCTTAATACAAATTCTATAACCTATGTAACAGTTGATTTGAAAACGACGGACGGCTATGCTGGTTTTTGGGGGGCTTCTAATATACCCCTTCCTATGCATATTGCTATTTCCAGTACAAACAGTACGCTGGATACAGTAAAAGTTGTTCTCAGGAGTTATTCTCTTACGGGAAAACAACCTTCTGTTCTGGAAATTCTGCAATATAAAAGGGTAAACCTGGGGCCCGGCAGCTATACGTATTACGCTTACGATTCCCTTGACACCTATTTTAATATCGGCTCTTTTACTATTGATACAGGTAGCACTTCCTGGGTGCAGCTATTGCCAGATACGGCGCTAGGTCTGCTATCCTTTTATTTTGAAGACGCTGGTAATGAAAACTCTGTCGATTTATATCCTATTACCGTAAACATAGATCATGGGGACTCTTTAGGGGCTATCAGCGGGCCTACGGCTTCAGCTACAGTAACCTGCGGCAGCCCGCGTACGGCAAATATTATTACTGCCGCCCGCGCAAAGGGGGCGCATACGTACAATGCAAGTTCGGCAAATGGGCTTTACAGGTGGCAGGGCTCGTTTACCATAACTTCGTCATGTACGCTTATACCATTAGAATAGAAAGCTATTAAATTAAGAAATGAGGCCATTCGCAATTTTTATATCTGTTTTCTGCCTGCTTGCATCAGCTAATGTGCAGGCGCAGTTTGGCCGTAAGGCTACCGTAAGCGCTTTTGTAGGAACCATGCTTACCGGAGGAGACCACCTTAGCTCAGGCGGCCAGTCTCAGGATATTTTTGGGGGATATCATCCGGGGATAGTAGTGGGCGGGGCCTTGTTTTATAACATCACCAAATTGGCGGCGGTTGGGGTAAGGGCAAGGTATGTAAACGTATCTAAAACAGATTATACCGTTAACCAACTTACAGTGGGCCTTGATGGGAAATTCAATTTTCTGCCTTCGGATAAAAAACTTTCTCCTTATTTGGTGGCCGAGGCCAACGTCTCTTTTGTAGGCGTTAGCCAGTCGTCCAATGATAAAGTAACCTATCCTGCTTCCAGCTACGGTTCGCCGGACGGAAACCCTAAATATGCTCCGGTTACTCAAATAAATTATGCCTACCCTACCACTACTGTTTCATTTGTTCCCATGGTTGGCTATGCGGCAGGGGCAGGGCTGGATATACGCATAAAGGAAGCCATAGGGGCCTTTGTGCAGGTGGACTACTGCAATACTTTTGCCAAAAACCAGAAAACCATTAAAGAGTATTTCCCTAACAATACTTATAACTTCCATTATGTCCTGGTATCGGTAGGGCTTAAATTTAATTTGTTCAAATCCACCTCTTTATACTAGGCAGGAAGAACAAAAATTAATAGTTGTTTTAATATACCATAGCTAGAATTATTTGGCCCCTATGGTTGTTTTTATGAGCCCTTGCGCCATTAAGCCCCTATATTAATAAGCAGGCACGGTATTTGTAAAGCTTTCGAGGATAAGGGTTGATTGGAAATAAGGGTATTTGTAATGTAAGCAGATAATTACAATTTAACTTTATTTTCAGGCCAATAAGTCTTAACTTGATTTTATTTCCTATTACTTAATTAGTACCGAATTACTATAATGAACCAATCCCATACACAACTAGTCATACACTACAGGATTATTTCAGTACTTGTAGCTGTTTGCTTTGTTTTGCCAGCTTTTGCCCAGGAGCACAAACAACTAGAGAAAACCGGGCACGATATTACCAGCGTATCTTTTAGCCCAGACAGCAAAAAAATAGCCTCCGGAGGCAGCGACGGTCTTGTGGCGCTATGGGACGTGAACAGCCAGTCTCCGCTAAGCGTTTTAAAAGGGCACAAAGACCTGGTGCTGGCCACCTGCTTTAGCCCCGACGGTAACTATATAGCTTCCGCCAGTAAAGATAAAACCGTTATTATCTGGTCGGTTACAACGGGACTATTGGTAAAGAAATTAACAGGGCACACCGGAGCGGTAACTTCTGTAATATTTACACAGGACGGGCAGAAACTGATAAGCGGCAGCGCAGACCATACGGTGATGATATGGAACGTAGAGACGGGAACAGCCGAGAAAACCTTAAAAGAACATCAGAAAGAAGTATCTGCGGTGGCGTTAAGCCCGGGCGGGTTAGAGTTTGCAACAGCCAGCTACGACGGCACTTTAAAAATTTATAATCTGAATTCAGGGGCGGTAATTAAGAACATAGACCCCAAAGCAGGCAGAGCCAGAGCAGTTGGTTTTAGCCCCGATAAAAAGCTTTTTGCAGGCGCCTTTGACGATAAGTCTGTAAGAGTGTTCGACATTAGGGCCAACGCCATGCTGTTTACGCTTAGGGGGCATAGGAATGTAATATACGATATTGAGTTTAGCGCCGATGGCCAATATATAGCCACAGGAAGCCTGGACAATACCGTGAAGATATGGAGCACAGAAACCGGAGAAGAGAAGTTGAGCTTTAGCAACTTTTATAACTTTGTGAACCTGGCTTTTAGCCCCGACGGCAAAACGCTTGCCACTGCGGAGTTTAATTCTAAGCTTAAACTGTGGGATGTCTCTTCCTTAAAAATTGAGCCTATAGTTAATAAATCGCTTATGGCCCAGCTTGCCGCAAAGAACGACGATGCGGTAACTACTACTACCGCCGAACCAAAAGCAAAGCCAAAAACAGAGAACGTTGCTATTGCCAAAAAAACAGATAATACCGCCAACCAGGCTAAAGCCACTGCGCCTAAGACAGAGCAGGCCAAACCAAAAACAGAGAGCGTACAGACCGCTAACGCATCTACCCGGCAAATTGATAAAGCCGCTGCGCCAAAATCTACTATTCCGGTTGACCCATTGGCCAAACCGAGGATAGAGATTATACAGCCTAAAATAGAGCCGGGAAAAAAACTAATATACCTGGAGAAAGAAATTACTATTAAAGGTTCTATAAATTCTGCCAATGGCATTTACGAGATACTGGTAAACGGACAGGAAGTACCCCTTGTCAACGACGATGATTTTTCTACTACTATTAAACTGGCCTATCACGATAACAACATTACCATTAGGGTAACGGACAGAAACAGCAACTACACCGAACAGAACTTTGTAATAGAGCGGCAAATGAAAATTGCTAACCTAAACGACACCGTAGGACGGACGGGAACAGACTATGCCCTGATAATAGTAACCGACGAGTACCAGAATTTCCCTAAACTATCTAACCCGGTAAACGACGGCATAACCATTGCCAAAGAACTGGAAACGCTTTACGGATATAAAACCGAAATAGTAAAAAACCCTACCCGTTCAGAAATATACGGCAGCATACGTAACTACAGCAAAAGACAATTTGCAGACGACGATGAACTGTTTATATTTATTGCGGGGCATGGCGAGTTCGACGAGGTATTCTCTGAGGGGTATATAGTTTGTAAAGACTCTAAATCGGACGATGAAGTGAAAGAATCTTTCATCTCACACTCTAACCTGCGCACTATTATTAACAACATTCCGTGCAAGCACATTTTGCTTACTATGGACGTTTGCTTTGGCGGAACCTTTGACCCCTTTGTGGCAACTGGTAGAGGCATATCCAAAGACGACCCCGAACGAGCCAAGTTTATACAACGCAAGCTGCAATATACTACCCGCAAATACCTTACCTCTGGCGGTAAAGAATATGTGCCCGATGGCAGGCCAGGCTTCCATTCCCCATTTGCCCGCAAAGTGCTGGAGGCCCTGCGCAGCGGCGGCGGGGTGGACAAGGTGCTTACCTTTGGCGAGTTTTATAACTTTATAGAAACCGTTAGCCCGGCCCCTAAAACCGGCGAGTTTGGTAACAACCAACCCGGCAGCGACTTTCTGTTTATTGGTAAGTAGTAGTTACTAGTTACAGCCATGTAAAAGCGGACGCTGTTAAAGGTTGACGGATTATAAAAATTAGTATATTTGTGTAAACGCAGCATTATGACTAAGGTAGAGCTAAAAACATCCATAAAGAACCTGGTAAATAAGCTGGACGATGAAAAGCTCTTAAAGGCTTACCACACGCTGTTAACCACCCTAATTAAGGAAAAAGAGAAATCATCTGCCATTGTGGGCTACACCGCCAAAGGCGAGCCCCTCACTAAAAAAACGCTTGCTCAAAAAGTAAAGTCGGCCTCTGTACGAGTTAAGGCTGGTAAATACGTTAGCCAGGCAGAAGTAGAAAAGCAGGCCAAGAAGTGGTAAAGAAGAAGCTTGCCGTACATTGGGATGAGCAGGCCGTAGAAGACCTGAAAGCCATTTGCCAGTATATAAAGAAAGAGTCCCCCGATGGTGCAGAACGAGTTAAGAAAGAGCTTTTAAGGCTTGCTAAAAGCCTTGGCGCATTCCCTGAAAAATATCCTGTAGAACCACTGTTAAAAGATAGTAAAGGAAATTACAGGTCTGTAGCCAAATGGCATTATAAAATCATTTATGAGCTTACAGAAAATGAAGTTATTATCCTGATGATTTTCCATACCAGGCAAAACCCGGCCACGATCAATAAAAAGAAATAGTAGTAGTGTCTTACTGATAATACCAACAACTAACAAGGGTATAACGGTGGAACATTTTGGGGCTATTTATCGTTAAATAAATAGAGATAACTAGTATATTATATGGAATTAGCTCCTCCCCCACCTGGTTCGATCAATACGGCATCCCGACGCTTATTGTGATTGTAATACCCACCCTGTTATTTTTGTATAAAGCGCTGAATAAAAGAATGAAAGATAAGCAGGAGTAGAGAGAGGTATATAGCTTGTGCCAACTGGCACAGTTACTACTATGCTTCGTTAGGGAGTAATAATATACCCGTCGTCATTTAAATGCATCTCATCCCCATGACCCCCTTCGCTTAAGCTGCTATTCACAGCGTCTTCCTGTGAATTAAAGGTATTATTAAGTTGACAGCGAAGGATGCTGTCAACAGCAAGGTGTTTTTTTTAAACGCACTCGCTCGCGTCTTCGCGAGTGAGTAGTATTCGCCCATCACTCGCCAGGAGGCGAGCGATAGCAGCAAGGGATAGGGGAAGTTTACTAGTTTGTATTTAACCAAGCCATAAAATAGGACTTTGCAAAGGGTGGTAGTGGGGGAAGTATAGAAAGTGGAAAGTGTTGAAAGTACAGTAGAAACTAATTGTTAATAACTTTATAATTGGATTACAAAGAATTTGAGTAAATCATAATAAAATGAATACTTCTTTAATAATTCTTATTTTAACAATTCTTGCGGCATGTGCAGCATTTATGGCTAATAAAATAGTCAAGATGAATGTAGTAATTTTTATTTTAACAATTCTTGCAGCAGGAGCAGCATTTATGGCTAATAATGAAGATTCGGCTCAAAAAAATAGAATTGAAAGATTAGAAATTAGTGATTCGATATTAACAAATGATATACAAGAATTAACTCAGGAGTCACATGAATTAATAAACAAACTTGATATAAAAACAGATCATGAATTTGCCGTTACTGGTGAATTCGTTTTTGATTTTGACAAGCCTTTTAATGAAGACGAAGATGTAAGGGTTTTTTTTGGAAGTATGAGTATAAGCGCTCCATTGTCTGACTTTAGAAAAATTAATGGTATCTCTCGATTTATAAGTATTGGCTATAATCCATTAAGATTCAAAATTATAGGACAAAAACTATTAGTAAGTTGTAAAATTTATGATACAAGTGACAATTTTATAGTTGAAATTATAGATAATAAATGGAGGGTTAATAAAAATGCAGTAAGCAAGTTTAATTTTGACAATAAAGGGTTTGAAGTATTTGATAATAAAGGTAGAGTGTCTATAAGTGTTACAATTATAGAAGATAACGTATTATTAGTACAGGGAATTTTTCCAAATCGAAAATACAAATCAATGGCAATCGCATCTGCATTTGGGTATTCTCCAAATGAATCTTTTGGAAGTTCTGAAGATGAGTATCGGCTCGATACGACTACTTTTTATCAGCTGTTCAATTATACAGGAAATAAATGGCATGGAGAGAGAATATTCTATAGAGGGCTAATAAAAATAAAGTAAGCAAGTTTAATTTGACAATATAGGTATGAGCCAGCAGACCCATACCTATAGAATTAAACACTTCCCTCACTTCCCACTTCCTATACTTCCCCCACTTTCAAAAGGGACATTCTTCTTCCTCTTCTTTTTCAGTCTCCTTTTTATCTTTTCTTAATTTATTAACCTCGGCAATAACACGCTCGCTTACCCTTAGCCTTTCTTTTATTTGCACATAAGTATATCCTTGGTCTAACATTTCTACTATCTCTTTCGCTTTAGGGTGTGTGGGCGTCTCCTCCCTAATAAACTCCTCCTCCTTTATCCCGTCTTCCAGTAGTTCAAAGTAAAAGTGGCCCTGGCTGTCGGTGTTCATTTTTATTAGTTTGTTGCAGCGGCCCTTTTCTATAAAGCGGGCCTTGTCTACTACCAGTAACCGTTCGGGCCTTTCGTGGTCGTAGGCGTAGCGCAAAAACACCTGGTAGTCCATAAAGTCGCGCACGCTGCTGGGGCCAAAGCCCAGGTCTCCGCTGGTTTTTAGGTGTTTGGTTCCCTTGTTGGTGTGGTTAATGGTAAGGGTGGTAACCTTGTACTTTTCGCGCCAGTGGTTCAGCACGTCAAAGTAAATGTCGGCGTTCAGGTTGTTCAGCTCCCGTTGCTTGCGTTCCCTCATTAGGCGAGATATGCAGGCCTTAAAGCTGTCTACTATCACAAACTTTATGTTGTGTTCCTCTATTACCAGGGCGGCGTCCTCTATGGTGAGGCGGGGGTTGTTCAGGTAGTTTAGTATGTACACCTGCCGCCAAGCGGTTTGCTGGCGCATATACATTAATAGTAATAGACGCCAAAGAAGGAAGTTTCAATCAGATATTTGCCGCTACAAACTCCAGAAATATGAGCATTAAATACTACCTGGATGCCAGCCTGGGCCTGGGCTGCAAAGCAAACCTTAGCGACAGAGTATCTTTACTACTTATTCCTAGTTATAGGTTTAACACTACCAACAGGCAGCAGCAGAAAGAAGGGAGCATAACCTTGCGCACTATGCTGATGTATAATTTTTAAGAAAGGGTTGCCGCTATTAAAAACAACAATCCCCGACTATTACTACCCGGGGACTGCGTTACTGTTTAATACGTTACTATTAACTACTAATAGAATTTGTAGCGATTGTCTTGTATGTCGGCGTCTTTTTTAATGGCCTCGTCAATTTTATAATCCAGTTGGTTAGACCGTTGTTGCGCCAACTGTGTTTTGTAGACGGAGTAATCTGCAATGGCAGGAGACTCGGTTTTAGAAACCAGTTGTAAGGCTATTACGCCCATTTCCCCTTTAAAAGGCTCTGTTTTCTGTCCCTGTTTTAAAGCAAAAGCCTTGCCAATAGCCAGTGGCTCGTTGCCTAAGCCTTGTATATAATAGGCAGAGAAGGTTACATTTTCTGCTGTTCCTGTTTTAGCTTCGGGGCCGTAAGCGGCGGCTATTTTATCCAAATCCTGCCCTTTGGCTGCGTTTAACTTCTCAATTATTTTCTCGGCTTTCTTCTCATTTATAACTTTTCCTCTTACCTCGCCCCTTACATCTTCAATGCTGGCAGTTCCTTCGTCTCTCTTTCCCGTAAGGGCTGCTACTACATACTGGTTATCCAGCGTAAAAACCGGAGAAACATCGCCTACCTTAGCTTCGTAAGCCCATTTTACTATTTCCCTGGCGTTCATTAACGTATTTACATTACGCTCGTTTTTGCTAATGTTAGACGCTGACGATTTTTGCAAAGAACTCTTTTTAACAGCTTCGCTAAAAGAAGCGGTGTCTTCTATAACAGCGGCAAAGTCGCTGGCTTTTTTATAAGCGGAGTCTTTTGTCTCTTCGCTGGCCACCACGTCCCTGTTAACCTCTGCAAGCTCTATTTGCAAATTGGTTTTAGGCACGGTTACTTTTATTATATGGTAACCAAATTGAGTTTCAACAAGGCGGGGTAGCAAGCCTGCGCTATTAGTAGAAAAAACAGCGTCTTCAAAAGGCTTTACCATTCTGCCTTTGGTAAAGAAACCTAAGTCGCCGCCCTGAGAGGCTGTTCCATCGGTGCCATGCAGTTTAGCCATTTCATCAAAACTTGCGCCTGCTTTAATCTCGGCCAGTATTTTTTCTGCGTCTTTCTTAGCTATTTCTTTATCTGCCGGAGTTTCGCTTTTCCAGCGAAACAGGATGTGGCTTGCCCTTGCCACGTAGTTGCTGTCCTTAGGGTCTTCTTTCGTTCCTAATACTTTATACAGGTAAAACTTGCCAGACTGGCTAAAGGGGCCATAAATAGAATCTTTGCGCAAGGTGGCATAGTTCTTTTGTAAGGTTGTCGGAAGCTCGTCAATATGCTTGTAGGCGATAGTAGTTGGGTTATCGGAATTTAATGCGATAAAGGCTGAGTCGCCGTCTGCTGCTGCAAACTCTTTAGCTGTTTCGTCAATATCTTTTTCAATGCTAATGGTATCGTCGTGCGAAGGGGCTACAGAGAACGTTACGTAGCTAAAGCTTCTGCCTTCCTTAACCTGGTACTCGGCTTTGTGGGCTTTTATGTATTCTTCCAGTTCCTCGTCAGAAACCTGAAAAGAAGAATCGGGAAGGGAAT
>Ga0302300_1001229_pt1 | contig 15066 bp, 8 predicted proteins | sample III_Palsa_E1_1_FD_198756 | JGI IMG/M metagenome (GOLD analysis project Ga0302300, IMG submission 198756) | Peat permafrost microbial communities from Stordalen Mire near Abisko, Sweden - III_Palsa_E1_1 | ecosystem: Environmental > Terrestrial > Soil > Palsa > Peat permafrost | place: Sweden... | reverse complement strand
TACTATACTAAACAATATAAAGTATATTGTTTTAATAATTTTGAATGGATGGAGTATTATCAATCTAATATAAATATGTATAAATAACAATAAAGTATTCTTCTTTTCTATCTTATATGTTTTTATATTACTCTTTATATACTATACATTATAAATGTAATATATTTATAGTATAATATAATATGTATTATAAATTTAATAAGTGTTATTATATATATATATATATATATAATAAAATAAGTAAAATAGTAGAAAGTAATATGTATGAACTATGATAGTATATATATACATCTACTACTTATCACAATATGTAAAGTAAAATTATTTATAATTTTAACATATATAGTATATGTTAATATACAAAGTTAAATTATTATCTATGCATAGTTTAAATAAATATTTAGATGATTGATTATTGTAAATTTGTTAAGATGTAGTGAGGAAGGGGGAGGGAAGAGGAAGGGCAGCGGGTTTTACAGACACGAACAATATTACGATTCTTTGAAAATATAGATATTATTTAATCCATAGTAAATATTTGTATTTTATAGTTGTTGTATAATAATTAAATTATTAAGGTAAAAATAAGTATAAGTAATATGTATGTAGGTTAGGAAGTAATAATTATGTTGGTTATGATTATTATACCTCCCTTTCTCCTCCCTCCCCTGCCCACAACTATTAGTGCTATTATAATAGTAAAAGAATATTTTACCTTAAAATATAAAAGTAAATAAATACCAAAACGTGTTTGTACATTTTCATGGCTACTGTTATAAACGCTATATTAATGCAAATTTTGTACAGAATTGTTTGATGATTGTATTCTATTTATAGATTAGTAACTATCTATCCTGTATAGGGTCCAAAGAAAAAGAAAAAAGGTAATATACATTAATCTTAATTTTGTATGTTCTACACTATAAAAGATAATAGATATTTAACTGTGTTAACATTTTTAATTACAATATGTAAAAGAACATTATAATAATTGTAATAAGGTAAAAAGATTTACATTTCTTAGTATAATTACATAAAATTCGTGTAAGCGGTTGTAAGCTACTTGTAAACCTTAGGTTTACCGAAGGTTAGCTGCGCTTTACAAACAGTCTCACAAGCAGCAAGCTGCGACAAGCGACAAATCGAAGGTATACCGAAGGTCAGCTGCGCTATACTGAGAGAGCAATGGCTATGCCAAAGCAAAGCTATACTCAAACCGCAGGTAGGCTTCGCCAAAGAGAAATGACTTCGTCAAACGCAGTGACAAGCGACAAACGCAGCGCTAGGCAAATTGTCCACGAACATCATGTAATATTACCTGCATGATGTATTACTAATATATATTAGTAATATAGTAACGTAATAGAAATGTATGATTATTGGTTATGGAAGACAAAATGTATAATTAAACATGCATATATTCACACACTGGATAAAATGTAAACATTACTTTGATTATTGTGTTCACTACTTTTAAATTTAATACAGTATTAAATTATAATTATACCAACAACAAACCATGTTTGAATATATAGTTAATATATGAGATATTAACATAATATTATATCAATATAGCATAATATTTATATTACAGTAACAACACTATATTTGTTATTTTATGTATTTCACAAAGAAATAAAAGTGTGTTAAGTTGCTAATATAGTTAATAACTTAATACCACATATATGTCCATACAAGTATTTCTATCTTATAAATACTTGTATATTTATAACGTATATTATCTTTATTGTATAAAGAATTTAATTACGACACTATTTTAACATAATTTTGTATTTTAATATATAATAACAATACTATATGTATGTTTGACATACTATTAATATAGTGTTAGTTTAAATGACTGTATCCTAATTACTACTTTCTCTCCTCTCTATTCTCTACTTGACTTCTACCAACAATATCTCTTTTACATTGTTTATTATAATTTATGTTGTACCATGATAAAAAGTATAGATACATGTATATTAAGACAAGAAGAGAGAAGGGAGAGAAAGAGGGTGTTAAAAACATGGTATATTTTTGTTTAGGGTGAGGAGGGCGTTTTACCAAGAATCTTAAACACAACAAATATTACAAGATTTTTGTTTCCTATATTTTTTGTTTACAATTTTACAACAATTATATAATATCCATTAAGTTTAAAATACTCTGATAAAAATGTTTTGATAGATATGGAATTTGGTTATAACCAAATGTTAAAGTTACAATACTTTTGTTACTACAACTAGAACACTATTATACGTATATTATATATGTATATAATTATGATTAATAACATAAGATTAGAATATTATCACTATGGGTTAATTCAATTAACCTATTTTAAATTATAAACAACATTACCATTACCCAAAAATTTATAATCTTATCTTATCTTACCTTATATAAGATTTACTTGTACTGTCTTTGGTATTCAAACATAATTAATAACAACAAACATATCTTTATTATGGTATTATTAACTATAATTTAATGTATATTAGTTAATATCATACATATATTATTACTAATAATTTTAACCTGGATGTGTACAATACATAATACATAATTGTTATGTATAATAATTATTATAAACAACACAAAATTTATATATTCGATACATAAACAGTTACAATTATATTTTATTGATGTAATTGTAGTAAACAGTTACATAACCTTTGTTTATATAAATTAACCATAAAACACCATATAACCATATTATTAAACATTGTGAATGTTTGTATTATCACATGATTTTTGTGGAATATTAACTACACAGATTTTATGTAATTATACACGTATGATATATAAATAATTACATAAAATGTTACACAATTATATTATTACGAGATAAATAATTACATAAAATCTGTGTAGTTAATAATCCACAAAAATCATGTGATAATACAAAAACACAAACATAAAAATGTTTAACATTTTATATATTTTTACTATGTTTAGTATGATTAACCTATATTACTATTATAATAAGTCTCTTATTTATTATAGAAAATTTATTACATGTTTTTCATTTGGATTATTATTGTATACATATATATATGGTAAATATTACACATTATAATATTTTATTACATTTTCACCGTTATCAATGATATTCACAAATTTGTACAAATTTGTATTGATCATGTTGTTTACGACTGCGACCAAAGAGGTTCGCAGTCACAGTTTGATATTTATTTACTTTTACATTGTACGATTAACAATTTACAATAAACAATTAACAATGTTCACTTCATGTATTAACTATAACAGTTATAGTTAAACATCTATTACATGTTTACTCTATTTTATAAAGTTTACTTTTTTACCTTGATAATTTATTTGCTGTATAGAGAGAGAGGAGAGAGGAGAGAGATGTACAGTTACACAAATAAATAATACACTAACATGTGTACAATTTCAAAGGATTACAATAAATATTTGTGTCTGCGAACCTTCGCTGCATCTTAACAAATTTACAATATCTATCTGTAAAATCTTTTGTGATAACTATTTAAAATATTACATATAATACTTTTATTATGAAATGTAATATAAAGATATCTATGATAATAAAATTTTAGTTCATTTCATCCTTCTCTCTCTCTTCTTTCCCTTCCTTCTTTCCTTCCTCCCTTCATCCCTTCATTATTCCCCATTATGATGTGAATGAATGGATGGAGATGAGGTGTCAAGATACCTCATCATAATTAATATTTTATTGTATTATAGTACAATATTAAGTTCATTAAACATGTTTGACATGTTTGATATATTTAGTATCAACTAGTGTTGAATTATGTGTAACAGATATTTGTCAACAGTTTGTCACTATTGTTAATTACCATTGTTAACTACTATAATTACCAAAGACAGTATCAGTGTGATGCTATAAACGAGAAAAGTAATGTAGCAGTTATAATTAATAAATTGTTGGATGCTTAAACATGGATATTTATTAATCAGACAATTATAAGATATAACATTACTTAAACAATATATAACAATAAGTTCATGGTAAAAAAGTTCAATGATATGTTTACCAACGTATTTTTTCTAGTTTTACTATTATCATGAACCAATTTTACTACTTAATAAATATTAGTAATGTTATCATGTCAATAACAAAAAGACAGATTACTAATATTACGATAACAAGATATAAACTCCTCCCTAATTTACAAACTATCAAGAGTTCACTGACATGTAATGATGATCGAAAAACTCCAGAGATCTATGTTATAAACAGTCATATATAGGCATAATTCAACTTCATATGACAAACATTAACAACATTAACAACAAACAAGTAAGAAAGATTTAAAACAATTTGTTGACACATTTTCATGTATAAAAAGTGTAAATTTACCACTACCATAACCACTACATTACAATAATAAATCACCTCACATCTTCTTATCTTCATCATAATGAGGATTATAATCCTCATATCACCATTATTATAGATAATGTTATACATAATTTATGTTAATAAGTGGCAAAATTATGTATAACATTAATTACAATTTAGATGTCAAAACTTAAATAGTATAAGGATGAAATTTAACGTAGAAATAAATTCTGTTCATCATCGCCAGAGAAACTACAACTCATCCTCCTCTTCCTCTTCCTCTTCCTCCTCCTCATCCTCCTCCCTTCACCAATGGAGTACTATGCTATGTTAAATTAATTGTTAAATACAAAATATCCTATTATTCAACAACATGTTGTTGAATAATAGGATATTATATCTCCTCCTGTAGGTATGAAATATTATGAAGTTTTATGTACATATAGTAACATATATTATTCCTAAGTAAATTGCTGCACAAAAACAAATACAAATAGATAAAGATAAATTAATAATAAAGACAGAATCAAGTCAAGAATTGGGTTTCGAATTGTTTAACTAATCAACCATTTATTTAATCATTCATCCGATTAACCAACATATTCCAAAAACATAGCGTTTACTACTATGAGTAGTAAAATTCCTATTATAATAATTGTATTACATACTAAATCATTGTTGTTTAAATATTAAAAATTATATAATATACATATATATCATCATGTTAAATATTAAACCAACATCATAATTGTTGTTATATCAAAAATAGTAAATGGTAAGTATTATTCACAATAAGTAATATTAATACTTACCATTTACTATTAAACCCATTATGATGATAATATGTTATTAGTAGATGATATATGTTTTATTTAATATATTGTATATTAAAAATATAATAAAACAATATGTTAAGATATTATAGGTATAAATTTAAACAACAGTCTATTTTCATCTATTCAATAAAGAAGTAATATTATAATTATATGTTTACTACATGGTGTAGTAAATGTAATTGTAAATATATGTAAACACTAATAAATATAACTTGTTAAATAATTCTAATACATATAGAAATACAGATTAATATTGTATTACATAATTAACATCCAATTCTCAAGTAAACATAATTCAACATAGAGTTAAGTTTTTAGTACCTATAGATAGATAGGTCCAGTTAAGATTTTTGTAAGTAGATAATATACATACAACTTTGAGTTGTATTTTGTTAGTTGATTTACGCAAGTAATATATGTTTGTATATATATAAGGTACAAATTTATACTGTTATCATATCATGGATACTGTTTAATCTCAAGAAACCATACATATATGTGTTATTATGTAGACGTTGACGACTCCTGGCAAGGAAGTCTGCTGGCATAAGCGTAAGTGTATCAATGATAAGTTGGATCATGTTTTGAACTGATATCAAGTCTCGAGTATGTTGATACTCTTTAAGTGTAATTAGAAGGTTGTACATAATACCATCATGTTTAGTATAGTGTGGTTTTCCATCATCACACCACTCAGCATTGGAATAATACTCATTGTCAATCTCAAAATCGTTAACATTGTCATTCCTATTCTTGCTATACTTACTGTATACATACTTCAACTCACCAGTTACGGATGAAGGAGGTGAAGATGAAGGAGGTGAAGAAATAAGAGGAGGAGCAGAGACGGTAACTGCCCAACCGAAATGATGGGCAGTTACAGTAATTGTATTTCCTTCTTCGTCTTTGAGATTCCAGTCAAGACCATGTTGAATTAAAAATTCAAAAGTGTCCCTGACCTGTTGCCAAATATGGGGATCCTTTGACTCAGCATATGTACGAAGCATACTGTGAGCAGCGTAATCCAATTGGTTAATATCCATTAAACCTAGGGCCGCAAGTTGCTTAAGTGGTAGTAAACGTATGTCGCGAACCAAACTTGGAATAATAGTTTCATAGTCAGACTTAACATTAACAAGTTCAGAACCAGTTAGCAACAATAATGTGTCCCAAAACTCCTGAAATATGTCATCAACAACACCACAATAAGATAGAGCATGAAGTGCAGTAATACCATCACTACCCCGCATGGCCAACCATCGACTTTTTGGTATATATGTGAATAATTTCCTAATCAGTGAATAGTCATATTCACTACCACATGTCCATTGAATAATATCTAGAATAACATTGTCTGGAATACAATCTGGTGTAATAATACCTTGATCCATTAACTTGAATGCTACAGTGGGTTGTACCATCCCATCTCTCATACGTAGGAGATCTTTGATTAAATATGTCTCATGTTTGGCTTCACAACCCAACATTCCACAGTACGAAACACCAACGTTTGACCACATACATGGTTTGTTATCTCCCACGTTGTCAATGATAGCTTGATAGTCCAAATCTTCAACAGCTTTGTAAAGTGCAGTCATGTTGTTATAACACTTTATTGCTAACACATTCTTCATTTTATCAATTTACCACTTACTCATATATACCAATAAATAGAAAAATATGGTATGAAAAACCAAAAACCTGTTATTAAATAATAATAATATTAATAGACACATTATATATAATAACATGATGATTACTTGTGAAGTGTACAATTAACCTAAAAAATTCACAAATAAAAACATACCAACAAACGATTTGTCAAAAATCTTAAACGATTTAAAACATTAAAATAATATTGTTTATTGAATGTTTATTAATCCACAGTTTAATAACATTATTTTAATGTTTTAAATCGTTTAAGATTTTTGACAAATTGTTTGTTGGTATATTCTTAGTCCTATTTCATGTCTTTTATCTTACTTATATGTATTATTTCTTTCTATCTTTTCTCCCCTCCCCTCCCTCATATGTACAAAATACTAGGATAATTACACAAAATCCATGTGGACAAAACTCTATCCACGATTATCATGTAAATATTAGTAGTATCCAAACACCCAGTTGTGTTAACAGATTATATGTATATGATCACATGATTATTGTGGTGTAGTTTTGCCTACACAAATTTCATGTAATTACGTTTGGTATGTAATAGTTCATTACTTCTATTATTTTAACATAATCCAATATTTAGTCTTTCTCACACATATTTTAAATATATGTGAACACTTATAATATTATAAACAAAACTATTTTGTTTATGTTAATTTTACATTTACCTATATTATAATATTATACAATGTTATTATGTTACAATAATCAAACAAATTATATTTTAATATATTGATAATCTTACATATTATGATGTAAACTGTAATCCTTTTGAAGGTAGTAATACAATACTTGGTATATTTATATTTACATATTTAACAATATAAAATATATTGTTAGTAGAATTATTACATGTTTATTACATGTTTATTATAGTAATAACATATATTTTAACATAATTAATGTTATTTATATCAGTGTAGTATATCATATATCTAATTAACAATATAAAGTATATTGTTAGTAAACCTATAATGATAATAATAATAAGTATAGTTTTGCATAAAATTTAATTGAAACATTACATGGTAAATTAATAAACTATATTTTGTCTTGATATGTTTACATACATGTAACATTATGTATATATTTATATCTTATAGATGTAAACAAATGCAATTTAAAATGGTTTGACATGTTTTTAGTCTTTTAAGTGGTTATGGTAACAGAATGTTTCTATGCCAGGTAATACAAAGCTAAGTTTTTGTTATCACCAACAGGTAATTTATGGTATGTTTCAATGTCACTATCGTGAATATGATTGAATGTCATGTTGGTAACAATATACGTATTTAACTTTGGGTATATCACACACCAAGATCTATAGGTATGGGTGGAATATCGGTTTAAATATTGAAGTAAACCTAAAGCATTTATGGTTGATATCTTTGTTGTCAATATGGTGTTATATGATTAAAGTTAAAAATACACTTATCTATATTATTGTTACCAACTGTAATTACCAACTGTAATTACCAACTATAATTACCAACTATAATTACCAACTGTAGTTACAGTAACAAAGTTGTTCTTGTGAAGTTCACTAATTGCATATTTGTCACTAAATTTGTCACTACATTTGTCAGGTAAATATATGGTTTTTGCTATTATCTGAAATATGTATTATTATTCCTTGCTCCTCCGCGACCACCTTGTTTACCATCACTATTATCACCATCACTATTATCATCATCATCATCACAATCATGGTCACCATTTGTTCATTATCCATACCAAAAGCTATTCATCCAACTGTAAAGATTATAATTTTGATCGCCAATGGAAGCTATACACTCTTTGGTAGAAAACAACTATGTTCCATACTGGGGGAGGGAGAGGGAGGAGAGGAGAAGGAACATTGACGACAAAGTTAACCAATGGGTTTAGATGTCATATTACTATTATTTTATTATTTACAACACAAACAAATACTTATTTATATATATAATATGTCACACTTTTATTATAAATAATAATAAATATGAATGAAAAACAAATATCAATATAATTTAACTATTAAAAAATGGTAAGTAAAAATTGTATTTTCAGTGTACTGTTTATTATTTTACCATTTGCTTACAGCGTAAGTTTATTATGCATTTTCATTACACCAACATTGTTAAATAATTCTGTGTTAACTCAAACATTGTGTACTGTAGTTAATGTTGATGTCAATAACAGAACAACTGTTGTTACTGACTGTTCGGTTCATAATGGTTGTAACCATATTTCTCAACGTCATATGTACATGGTAATTAATACCCACTCTTTTAAACAACATTATGAAGGTGATAATCCAGATAACAACTACGATTATTATGTCAATATATCATCCAATTGGTATAGCGAATATCCAACCAACATTAATTCAGTGGGTGATAACATGAGTTGTTACTACAACAAATGTTTGTTCGGTGGTGATAGTAAGAACAGTACACTGTGTCATATGGTACAGGATGTAGTTCCCCAACTTGTATTGTCAAAATACAAAATTAATACCAACACACAAAAAACAATTGCCTATAGTGCTGGCATCACTATTGGTTTTCTGTTTTCTCTTCTATTTATAATATGCTCTACATGTGATACATGTCTAACTTACATTCGTAAATGTAAATTATGCAGAAAAAACAAACCACAACTAAAATTGTCATCTCGTAATTATTGTGACACTGTTAAAGATAAAATACAATTATTAGAATATATACCATCTCCAGTATAAATTATATCCATTAATTACTATCCACTATCCACTATCCACTAACCAATAAATATTATATTAACAATATTCATGTTCGGCATGAATAGTTTTTATTATCATAATAAAGTATATGTTAATTATTATTTACACTCCAATATATATATATATATATATATATATATATATTATACCAACTGCTCATATTCAAGACATAAACAAAATATTTTAACATTGCTTTCTCTCCTTCTCACTAACACACTCAATCACACATACAACAATATATTATAATGCATTTGTATTATTAATATTATATTATATTATTAATATCTATTATTATCATAATGAAAATTAGAAAAATAAGAAATATTAAGCATTGTAATAATTATTCATATCTAATATGAATAATATTTATATCTTTTAATATTTATATTCTTTAATATTTAGTATTATTGGATAATTAAATAAGTGGATACATTAGTATGTTCACATATTTAATTATGTAATATCTATTATATTATGAAGTGGATGAGAAAAGGAAGAAGAAAGGAAGAAGAAAGGAATAAAGAAAAGTAATGTTATATAATTTTATATTCACCACATGGATATTTGCGGATAGTTATTTACGCATATAGTCATGTAATAATACATATACATATACATATATTAATAAAAAGATGTAGGGAGGGAAAGAGAGGAAAGGAGTGAAGACATGAGGAAGAGGAGGAGGAAGAGGAGGATGGAGAGGAGGAGGAGAGGTAAAACATTCTTGTGTTTTTTATATTACTCTCTCACCTTCTTGTAAAAATGATAATATTAAACTGTTATCAGCCGGAACATGAAAAACTCAAGTCACAGAAACATCTTTTGTCTTTTGCTCTTTATTAGCTGTTACTTATTTTTCTCAAATAAAATAAACTAAAACAAAATAAACTATAGAATAGAGAGAAATAATAAGTAATGGCTACTAGAACAATGACTGTGACTCAATCACAAAAGATCAAAGCTATGTCTGATGAACTTAAATCTCTATATCTCGAAAGGGATGAGATGACAAGGAGGATTAAGATGATTGAGACAGATATGACGGTGGCTAAGAAACAGTTAATGTCAGTTGCAACTTTACAACAAGCAAAAGAGGCAGTATTTTGTGCTTGTTGTGATAGGCCTATTTTGGCTTACTGTCAATCAACAGAGATGAGTTCGAGGTTGATTGCTGTCGAGTCGTTCTTTGCTCAGACTCCAGTCCAACGATCTATTCATGATTGCAAACACACTGTTTGTTATGGCTGTGCCAGCAAGTCATTCGACATTAAAGCTTGTCCAAAGTGTAAAGCTCATGTATTAGGCATTGAAAAGGACGGTCGAACTCATGCTACATTATGTCGGACACTTGACAAATATAGACTACAATGTCCATTTGATGGTTGTGAAAAGTATCACATCAAGCCTGACTCTAAACCCACTGAAAAGTACATCAAGTCTTCGTATATTGATATTGCTCTTCATTATGGTAAGGAACACTTATCCATTCCAGGAACGGTACAATGCGTTCCTGGACCTCGTAGTGAGTTCATGTCCATTTAACATTAACAATGTCTAAATATATTAAAATATTAAAAACAATAAAATTAAGTTATCCTTGATAACTTATTACATTCAATAGATATTGATATTTTCTTCTTTTTGATAGTTTGATGATACTTTTTTGTGATTTAAGTGACAGATAATAAACAACTAAAAAAGTGGAACTGTACAATTATAATATATGTTTATCACCAATATTATAATTGTACAGTTCCTCATGCCCCCCAGTGTATATATTATTTTAACAATACATTGTTGTCAATATAATTACAAATTACAACTTATAAGTTAATTTTAATATGGTTTGTTAATTTAACTATATGTGGATATAGTAAAGTATAACATATATTTTAACATAAGTTTAAAATAAAAATGTATTACTAATTACGATGTAAATATATTGACAACAACGTATTGTCAAAATAACAAATATGTGACAATTTTAACTTTACTATTATTAGCAATAATATTACAATACAGTAATTAATATATTATAAGTAATAATTATGAGTAGTTCAAATTTATTCTCACACCATGTTCTTCCTCGTTATTAATATAATATTATCATAATATTATGACTTTAATTGGATAACTAAAATACATAAAATAATTTGGATATGTGTGTCTATAGTAGATAATATTAAAATAATTATGGTAAAAATATACTATGGTGTATTCTTTAATTTCTTAGTACATTTACATAATATTCGTGCAGGCAACTCACCACGAAATATCATGTGGCAATACATATGCATACAAAATCACTAATAGTATATTATATACTATTTATTACATTAATATTTTAATATTGCATTATGATAAAGAGAGATAGATACCATTAATAAAGTAATACTTGTTTTATATTTGTACTATTTGTTGTATATATTACATAAATTTATATTACATTTGTTACGTATAGAGATTACTATATTTTTCTTTCTAATATAGCAAATAATATTATTTATTATGATAATATGTTATAAACAATAAATATATTATGAATAATTACATATAGTGTAAAATAACACAGCAATCAATATTACCTACTTATTTAGGATTATTACAAATATTATTTCAAAGTGTATAATATGTATATTGTCTTATTTCATTGTAGTAGTATATGGTATACTATTACTATTGTAAAACTTATGGTTTTCTTGTTTTGATGATCTGATGTTTTGATGATTTGATGACCTAATGATCTAATGATTATTAATTGTTAGTTATTTGAATAAATGTTTATTTAGTTACAACTTACTAGTATTAATACATGTAAATTTACTTAATTATGTTATAGACGCAATATAATATTAATATGTGTTAAAATAACACATAATTGTAATTATTGTATAGATGTAAGGTGATGAGAATGGAGGGTGATGAGAATGGAGGGTGATGAGAATGGAGGGTGATGAAAATAGAGGATGATGAGAATAGAGGTGATATTAATGAGAATGGAGGTGATATTAATGAGAAATAATATTAACAGTCGAACTAACTACAAGATCGGGATAACCGTTAGTATCGCTAAAATTAATGAATTGACCATCATGATCAAATCTAAGGATAACCTTGTATACCGATGATAAGTCATCAATGGGCATATTGGCTGGATAGTATAATCCATGTGCCAAAATTGCGTTCTTGAGCGTACCTTTTACATAATAAACATTGTTATTATGTGTGTGGGATACAATCTCAGATACAACAATAGTTACGAGGACATTAATGTCAACTGTGTCTGCAGTTTTATACCACATTGACGTATTGTCAGGTACAAAGTTATCCTTAATTGTTACTGGTAATTTAGACACAGGAACAATTTCATGCACTGTAAGTTCATCAATAAATGTTGATGTGTTAACAGTAATTGATGAGTCAATACCATCTGCTGGTGTACCATTTGTGTCCCAGGCTACACGATCGAATTTGGGTGTAGTCCAAATTTGTAACATATCACCTGATTTTACACTCATCAATTGTTGCACAGATTTGAGTTTGGTAAACAGATGACCATCTTCAGTACAATCAACTTGCATATAACCACCACCACAGTCAAGCTGTGAATTATTGTCATCATCATTACTATGGTTGATTGTTCCAGTTCCATTAACAACTTTATTAGCAATACTACTATCACTACTGTTTTCACGACTATCGTGGGTTGAATACATAATACCCATTTCTCTTTTATTATAAGTTAAATATCAGTTTGATTGATATTTATTATCATATTTATTATTTCAATATTATTGATGCATCCACATACACCTATCTACCTACTCACATACCTATCTACCAAGGCATTAACTTAATAAGTTTTGTAGTTTTTATAAACATTACTATTTTTACATCTATTATTATAACTCAAAGTTATATAACTAATAATAAACAATGTTAACTCTGTTCATGATTAACATGATGATTATCAATGACACCAACATTAACATCAAGAGTATTATACTCCATGTCAACTGTTGCATCACTATCATTACTACTATCATCATCATTATCACTGTTGTTGCTATCAACACTAACATCTGTAACATCACCATCATAATAGTCACTGTCACTGTCACTATCACTGTCACTATCATCATCATCATTGTTACTAGTAACGGTCTTATCATCGGATGGTGAAGGTGAATATGTAAACACAATATAATTGTCATCTTGTTCATACACACTACAATATGTACTGGAGTATTGATTCAAAGCAACTATCATTTGACCTTTAGTTGCTTTGGTACGATAACAATTGTGTTTAATACACAAATAACGTAGGTAAGCAGCAGACTCACGATAACGATCGGTTGACATGGTGAATAGAGGTTTATCATTACAATATGTGACTGAGAACATCATGTACTGTGATTTGGGTTCAAAATTCACATCTATAGATGAGTTTGATTCTGATGCCATGTGTATGTTTGATAACATAACGTTATACCCAAGTTCAATAATGTAATAACGAATTAACTCTTTTAGTATACTGTCATAGTCGTGATGCACCTTGGAGTATGAACGTGTAATCAATTGTTGAAAGTTTACGTAATCACTATGTGTCCATACGTTACGATGATGGGGTAAGGGAAAAATAAACTCGTTAACGTTGATAGTGTTGGTATCAAGATTTGTAGTTTGTTTAATAGCACTCACATCTTGATGTGCCTTACGACTTGTCTCCACACTCATAATAAACTTGTTTATATTGGTAAGTACCCAAATACTGCTGTTCTTTTGTTTGATCTCTTCCTGTTTCCTAGTACGTCTAGCAATGTCGGAATGATTGAACATTGGTAAACCATTATGATCATGTGATTGTCCATTACATTGTTGTGAACCTGTACCATGTGTCAAATTAACATGTTGGTGACAATACCAACCACAAATGGCCTCATTGTTACATGTTGAATACATACAAACGGTTATTCCATACTTAACTCTTCTATAATCAAGAAGATTGTAACATTGTTTACTACTATTATTATAGTTGTCAGTGTCAATAGTATGAGTTATGTGACTACATAATGAACAACAAGGTCTTAAGTTTTCAATAATATCTGGACCACCTTGATTTTTTGGTACAACATGTACTAGATGAAAATTAAACGCATTGATCATCTGTGAACGACAACAAAAACATACGTTATTTGCTTGTTGGGGAAAGTCAGTATACAATTGCCATACTGCTGATCTTAAATTGCTATTACTCATAAGTATTTTTTTTGTATATACAAATTAGCGCTGAGACGTGACAGGTATATATTTATGTGTATAAAATACAATAGATAGGGGGGGGAGAGGGTGAAGGTGTGACAGAGAGAAAGAAAGACTAGCTCTTTGCAACTTTTAGAATGAATAAATTCAATTATTACTATGATATCAGTTTATTGTTGTATTCATTGTTATATTTATTG
>Ga0302300_1001228_pt1 | contig 15074 bp, 9 predicted proteins | sample III_Palsa_E1_1_FD_198756 | JGI IMG/M metagenome (GOLD analysis project Ga0302300, IMG submission 198756) | Peat permafrost microbial communities from Stordalen Mire near Abisko, Sweden - III_Palsa_E1_1 | ecosystem: Environmental > Terrestrial > Soil > Palsa > Peat permafrost | place: Sweden... | reverse complement strand
GATATCTTTTCATTTCAGAGAGCCATTAAAAATGCTGAATTAAAGACAGAAGTAACTGTTGCTTGTAATGCAGATACAGGAATTGAGGCCATACGGAAGGGTAAATTTGATTGTATTTTTCTTGATTACATGCTTCCGGGAACTACTGGCCTACAAGTACTTACAGAAGTAAGATCGGAAGGTATAGATACGCCCATTATAATGCTTACCGGACAAAGAAATGAACAAATAGTTGTAAAACTGATGCAGGCTGGGGCAAATGATTATATAGCGAAAGACGCTCTTACTTCAGAAACCCTTCGTCTCAGCATAGAAAATGCATTCAGGATATATAAAGTAAATAAGGAGAAACTTCTGGCGGAAGAAGCTCTTGTAACAAGCGAATCCCGCCTTGCAGAGGCTCAAAAAATTGCCAGTGTGGGGAATTGGGAATATAATGTAAATTCCAAACAATTGTTTCTCTCTGAAGAAGCATCGCGAATATTGAGTTTGAGCGCTCAGCCTTGTTTATCCGGATTCATTAGAAAAGTTTATTGGGAAGACCTTCGCATGTTGAAAGATTGCTTTTATACGCTCAAAAGCCTGCCATCCTGGGGCGTTAACTTTCGATTCTATAATTCTGTAAAAAAATTAATAAACCTGAATGCAAAAGGAGAGAAAGTATTTGGTAAGGATGGGAAAGCAACAAAAATTATTGGCACCATTCAGGATGTTACTCTTTTAAAAACCGCTTTAAATGAAACAAAGAAAGCAAAGATAAAAAGCAAAGCAACTACAATTGTCTTTGGCGTTGCTATTGTTATTTTCCTCATTTCAGAAGCCTTTCTGGATCCTTTTGTAGAGACGCTTACTAAAAGCCTTTTAATTACTCTCTCGTATAAAGGAGGGTTAGCGCTTTGCTTAAAACCTATTGAGTCTTTTTTGGAAAAATTTATGCTAAGTAAAATATAAGTCAGAAAACGTTATTCAGGCCAAGTAGTACCAGATAATAATAATCAATTAACAGTAAAACAGTTTTGTAAAGACAGTATATGGAAAAAATTAAGATGGAACTTGCTTTTCAGAACGAGGAGAAAGATAAGCGGGCCGCAGAACTAGTAGTCGCCAACAAAGAGCTTGCCTTTCAAAGTGGGGAAAAGGAAAAGCGGGCCGCCGAATTAGTAATTGCTAATATAGAACTCACCTTCCAGAACAAAGAGAAAGAAAAGCGCGCAGCAGAGTTATTAGTTGCTAATATAGAACTGGCCTTTCAAAATGAAGAGAAAGAGAATCGGGCGGCAGAATTAATCATCGCTAACAAAGAACTTGCTTTTCAAAATGAAGAGAAAGAAAAACGCGCCGCAGAACTGGTAATTGCCAATAAAGAGCTTGCTTTTCAAAATGAAGAGAAAGAGAATCGGGCGGCAGAATTAATTGTCGCCAACAAAGAACTTGCTTTTCAAAACGATGAGAAAGAAAAGCGCGCCGCAGAACTGGTAATTGCCAATAAAGAGCTTGCTTTTCAAAATGAAGAAAAAGAAAAACGAGCCGCTGAGTTAATTGTAGCTAATATAGAACTTACCTTTCAAAACGAGGAGAAAGAAAAACGAGCCGCCGAATTGGTAATTGCTAATACAGAACTTACCTTTCAGAACAAAGAGAAAGAAAAGCGTGCCGCCGAACTGGTAATTGCCAATAAAGAGCTTGCTTTTCAAAATGAAGAAAAAGAAAAACGCGCCGCCGAGTTAATTGTAGCTAATATAGAACTTACCTTTCAAAACGAGGAGAAAGAAAAACGAGCCGCAGAATTGGTAATTGCCAACAAAGAACTTGCTTTTCAGAACGAGGAGAAAGAAAAACATGCCATTGAGTTAATTATTGCTAATAAACAACAGGAGCAGATTGTTTACGTTGTTTCACACGACCTCCAGGAACCCCTTCGCACGGTTTCTAATTATATGAAAGTGTTTGAAGAGGATTATATAGGTATTCTTGATGATAACGCGCGCAAATACCTTAATTCAGTAAATAGCGCTACAAAAAGAATGAGCGCTCTCATTAAGTCGCTACTGGACTACTCCCGATTAGGGCACAATAAATCGCTGGCCCTTGTAAATTTTAACGAACTGGTTGGCGAGGTACTAGAAGACCTTGAAACGATGATAAAAACCTCAAAAGCTATTATTGAAGTAACGGAGCTGCCTACGCTTAATGTTTACGAAACGGAGATCCGACAGGTGTTCCAAAATCTTATAACAAACGCTATTAAATTTCAGAAGAAAGATACCCTGGCCAAAATTAAAATTTCCTCAAAGTACATAAATAGCAAATGGAGATTTTCGGTAAGCGACAATGGAATAGGAATCCCTATGGTGCATTCCGAACGAGTATTCGATATTTTTCAGCGTTTGCCCACTAAAGAGAGGTACGAGGGAAGCGGCATTGGGCTAGCCAATTGCAAAAAAATAGTACAACTGCACCAGGGAGAAATCTGGGTAGAATCAAACTCCGGACAAGGAACAATAGTGTCTTTCACCATACCAAATTTACTAGCATGAGCAAAAATTTAAAATGTATATTACTGGTAGACGATAACCACGACGACAATTTCTTTCACGAACGTGAAATTAAAAAAATCAACTTAAAAAATATTGTCAAAACCAAAAATTCGGGAATAGAGGCGTTAGACTATCTAAAGTCAAAAGAAGAAAATGAGGCCCCGCATCCCGATTTAATTTTTCTGGACATTAACATGCCAGGCATGAACGGCTGGGAGTTTTTGGACGAATATAATAAGCTTGATAAAGAACTACAAAGCAAGGCGCTTATTATTATGCTTACAACTTCCCAAAATCCAGACGATGAAACAAGAGCCAAGGCGTGGCCCTTTGTTTCGGACTATATAACAAAACCGCTGACTAAAGAAGTAATGGAAGGTATTATTAGCAAATATTTTGCTACGCCGGTAGAGCTTCCCGCTAGTCAAGATTTGTAGTCTTGTCTTAAACTAGTTCTGGATTTGTTATCCATTGCAATAGTAAATTAATAAGTAGTAAAGCACAAGTAAATCCCTTCGTGTGCAAACCTGCGCAAGGCAACAGTGGGTTACGGAGATGATTTTTACTAGTAACAAGTAGTAAGGCACACGCGACACGCATGCGCCAGCAAAAAGAAGTTAGCAGTATTTTTTAACATATCAGTTTCCACGTTAGGCTCCTTTTAAAATCTTTGGGTCATTGGAGGCCGTGCGGATTCTAAACCAGAGCCGTTGTGGAAACTTGGCCAGCCCTGCCGTGGAGGGCAGCCTTAGTAAACTCATTTTTTTAACTTCTTGTCTTAAATGCTACTTTTATATTCTGGAGCACAAACCAGACTAAGCCCCTTCCTTTTTCTTTAAACTTTAACCTTTACACCTCCGAACGTGCCAATTGTCACCCCTTCAAAAAACACCAAAACCTTACATGACCGCTTCCAAAAACAATGACAAAACAATGCCATAACAATGCCAAAACAATGACATATCAATGAAAAAATCCACATACGCAGGATGCCACGTAATATTTACCCCAAACTTACATTTTAATACCTAGCACAAACCCGACTGCTATATATCCCAAATTCCTATTTTACCCCCGCGACCGCAGGGCCGTATTTTACATACCCAACTAATACCAGTTGACACACAAACTCGATAATAAGCCTGCCAATTGGCATATACTTTCCTGTCTTATTTATTAACTTATTAATTTTTAATTTGTTAACTTAATTTACCTATCTATAAAAATAAAATAGTTACAGTTTTTTTTAAAATAGTACCATTTTACTGGATAAAAGTTTAGTAAATTTGGTCATTGGTTAATGTATAGCCTCTTTACATTTAGCGTAAAAGCTATTTACATTAGTGTACAAAGCCTTTACATTCTTGCAAATAAGTTCAGTAAACTTAATATTAATCAATTAGTTATGGTCATGATAAAAAAAATACTCAGTTCCATTTTGCTGTTGCTCATATCCTTACAGGGGTATAGCCAATTTGTTAGCATAGTAAGCAACAAATTTGTCGTTAATGGCAATGCATCCTGCACCATCTACTTCAATGGCTCCAATAATCCCTGGAATAGCTGGGATGATTTTGGCGGAACATACAATGTAAGTACCTGGGATACAGATATGAAGAACCTTAAAGCCAACGGTATAAACACCGCCAGGATATGGTTCAGTTGCGATGGAAACGGCCAACCTAAGATATCTACAGACGGCAGTACTACAACCCCCGCCAGCGCTCAGTTCTATCAGAACTGCGACTCCCTGTTCGCCAGCGCAAAACGAAATGGCATATATATAATGGCCACCATGATGTCCTTTGACCATACCAAAAATGCTAATACAAACTCTACCAACTGGCAGAATATGTTAAACAGTTCAGCCGGGGTAACTTCCTATGTAAACAACTACATAGTTCCATTTGTAAACCGCTATAAAACAAACCCTTATTTATGGAGTATCGACATTTGTAATGAAATAGAATGGATATACGAAAATGGAGCAGGTGGGGGCGACGGCACTAATTGGAAGAATTCAAGTTATCCTATATTACAAAGGTTTGTGTCCATGTGCGCTGCCGGTATACATAACAACCCCCGGACTGACGGTACAACTGTCTTAGCTACAGTTGGTTCTGCTTCCGTAAAATGGAATGGCTCTTTAATACCTGCCAAAGCTCAAGGCGGCGGGGGAACTAATTCTACCGGAAATAAATGGAGTGATGCTAATTTAAAGGCGCAAAATAATGTATCTAATGGAATATTAGACTTTTACTCTCCACACTATTATGGCTGGATGGAGCAATACTATAGTTCTCCTTTCGAAAATACCCCTGCACAATATGGAATGAGTGAGAAACCCTGCGTAGTTGGCGAAATGCCTGCGCAGAGTCCTGTAGCTTCTGATTATTCAGGTTATCCTACTACAACAATGACTTTGACTACCGCTTTTAATAACTTATTATCAGGTGGTTGGCAGGGACACCAACCCTGGACGGCTAATATAACTACTAATCTTACTGCGGAAGTAGGCGACTTGGCAACCTTTGGATCTTACGCACAAGCATTTTACAATGCTAATAAAAACTTAGTAATACCTAGTTGTTCAACGGCAGTCTGTAGCACAGCCGCTCCAACTACAACAAAGAAAATAGCATATTGTCAGGGGGCCACGGCCACGGCATTAACAGCGACAGCGGGTGCTGGAGGAACTTTAAACTGGTATACAGTAGCCACAGGAGGAATAGCAAGCGCTTCAGCGCCAACGCCATCAACTACCACAGTGGGTGCAACTAACTATTATGTATCTCAAACTATAGGTTGCGAAGGCCCTAAAGATACTATTGTAGTTACAGTAAATGCTTTACCAACAAGTACCATCACTCCTGCAACCACAACCACGTTTTGCACAGGCGGAAGCGTAGTGTTGAACGCCAATACAGGCACAGGATTGACCTACCAGTGGAGCGATGGAGGAACAGCGATAACCGGAGCCACTGCTGCAAGCTACACCGCAACTGCTGCAGGAACATATGCAGTGGCAGTAACAAACTCTGGTAAATGTTCAGCCGCTTCCACAGGAACAATAGTTACAGTAAATGCTTTACCAACAGCAACCATTACACCTGCAACCACTACAACATTTTGCACCGGCGGCAGCGTAGTGTTGAACGCCAATACCGGCACAGGATTGACCTACCAGTGGAGCGATGGAGGAACGGCGATAACCGGAGCCACTGCTGCAAGCTACACCGCAACTGCTGCAGGAACATATACAGTGGCAGTAACAAACTCTGGTAAATGTTCAGCCGCTTCCACAGGAACAATAGTTACAGTAAATGCTTTACCAACAGCAACCATTACACCTGCAACCACTACAACATTTTGTACCGGCGGCAGCGTAGTATTGAATGCCACTACCGGAACAGGATTAACCTATCAATGGAGCGACGGAGGGACAGCTATAACCGGAGCGACTGCTGCAAGCTACACCGCTACAACGGCAGGAAGCTATACGGTTACTGTTAAAAATACCAATAATTGTTCCGCCACTTCTACCGGGACAACGGTAACGGTGAACCCATTGCCAACGGCAACTATCACTCCTGCAACCACTACAACATTTTGTACCGGAGGCAGCGTAGTGTTGAACGCAACTACAGGCACAGGACTAACCTACCAGTGGAGCGCTGGAGGAACAGCAATAACCGGAGCGACTGCTGCAAGCTATACCGCTACTACGGCAGGCTCGTATACGGTAACAGTAACAAATACCAATACTTGCTCCGCCGCTTCTACAGGAACAACGGTAACTGTGAATCCATTGCCAACGGCAACTATCACTCCTGCAACCACTACCACATTTTGTACCGGAGGCAGCGTAGTATTGAACGCCAATACAGGCACAGGACTAACCTACCAGTGGAGCGCTGGAGGAACAGCAATAACCGGAGCGACTGCTGCAAGCTATACCGCTACTACTGCAGGAACATATACAGTGGCAGTAACAAACTCTGGTAAATGCTCTGCCGCTTCCACAGGAACGACAGTGACAGTAAATTCAATCCCTGCCGCTCCAACGGTAACAACGCCGGTTAATTTCTGTCAGAATACCACAGCTACCGCCTTAACGGCGACAGGAACCTCTTTACTTTGGTATACGTTGCCAGGCGCTTCCGGATCAGGCAGCGCTACAGCCCCGACGCCAAGCACAACTACCGCAGGGGCCAGCGGCTATTATGTGTCTCAGACCATTAATGGCTGCGAAAGTCCGAGAGCTGCGATTGTAGTAAATATAAACGCTACCCCGGCAGCTCCAACAACAGCGCCTGTAACGTATTGTGAAAATGCCACCCCGGCCGCCTTAACAGCTACAGCAGGTTCAGGAGGGACGTTAAACTGGTACGGAACAAGCTCTGGCGGAGGAATATCCAGCGCCACAGCGCCAACCCCGGTAACGACGACAACGGGTAGTACAACTTATTATGTATCTCAAACCATCGCCGGCTGCGAGGGCCCAAGAGCGACAGAAACAGTAACCGTGAACGCATTACCTGCGGCTGTCATTACTCCGGCGACTGCTACTACATTTTGCGCAGGCGGCAGCGTAGTGTTGAACGCTACTACCGCAACAGGGTTAACGTATCAATGGAACAATGGCGGCGCAGCCATCAGCGGAGCGACTGGCGCAAGCTATACGGCTACAACATCGGGAAGTTATACCTTAACAGTAACAAATACATCTAACTGTACTACTATATCAACAGGCGTCGCTGTAACGGTAGATACTCCTCCTTCTGTTTCTAATGCAGGAAGCGTTCAGTTCATCACTACAACAACAGGCAGCCTTGCAGCTAATGCGCCAACTACAGGCGCGGGAGCCTGGTCGGTGGTAAGCGGAACAGGAACATTTACAAACGCTGCCTTAGCTACCACTACAGTAAGCGGATTAAGCCTGGGAGCCAATGTATTGCAATGGACGATCAGCAATGGAACCTGCCCTTCCAGCAGCAGTACGGTAACCATTAATGTGGGTATAAGCCCGATTGTGCAAACAGTTACTGGCTTAACCAATGTAACCGATAATGAAACCGGAGTAACTTATTCTGTGCCTGACAACAGCGGCTCTACTTATCATTGGACGCTGCCTCCGGGAGCAATCATTACATCGGCCAATACAGACAGCAGCAGCATTACGGTGAGTTTTGGAACTACAGGAGGCAATGTAACTGTAACTGAAACCAATCCTTATGGTTCGGCCACCTCGTCTCTGCCAATATCGGTGGGCAGCGGCCCCGCCCCGCAAACCATCTCAGGCCCTGTTTATGTGATAAGCGGACAGACCGGCTTAACTTATTCTATACCGGATAGCGCCGGTTCTACTTACCACTGGACGCTGCCTGTGGGAGCTACAATTACCTCTGCCAATACAGACAGCAGCAGTATTACAGTGAGTTTTGGAAATACAGGAGGCAATGTGTCGGTAACCAGAACTGACCCTTATGGTTCTGCCAATTCAACGCTACCTGTATCAGTGGGTAACATCCCTACTCCGCAAACCATCTCAGGCCCTGTTTATGTGCCAACCGGACAGACAGGAGTAACTTATTCCTTACCGGATAGCGCTGGTTCTACTTACCACTGGACGCTGCCTGCGGGAGCAATTATTACCTCTGCCAATACAGACAGCAGCAGTATTACAGTGAGTTTTGGAAGTACAGGAGGGAATGTTTCGGTAACCAGAACGGATCCTTATGGTTCTGCCAATTCTACCCTTCCGGTATCTGTGGGCTACTCGCCTATAATTCAAACTATCACCGGGCCGGATAGCGCTACTGCCAATGAGGCCGGAGTTATCTATTCCGTGCCGGATAGCAGCGGTTCTACTTACCACTGGACCCTACCGGTAGGAGCTACTATAACCTCAGCCAATACCGATAGCAGCAGTATTACTGTAAGCTTTGGAACTACAGGAGGAAACGTATCGGTAACTCAAACTAATCCTTATGGCGCCGCCACTTCAACGCTTCCTGTGAGCATTAGCTCTACTACAACGGGGGTTATTGCAGGAACTGCCGGAGATTCTTTTGAAGTAAGGCCTAATCCGTTCTCTGACTATACTACTATTATAGTACACAGCCCTGCTACAGAACAAATAACGCTCTCGGTAATTAATCTTCAGGGTGTGACTTGTTACTCTTCTTCCCAGTACTATACCAATCAGGAATTTACTTTGGGTAGCGAGTTAACTACTGACGGAGTGTACTTTGTACAACTTACTTTTGGGAACGAAGTGAAAGTACTAAAACTGGTTAAGGTGAAGTAGGGGAGAGCTATTAATAGAAAACAAGAGAGGCTATGAATCAAAAAAATCATAGCCTTTTTTAATGATAAATTTGAGGCCTTTATTTTTTAGATTAGAACTTTACAACTAGTAGAGACATTTGCCTTTACTATTTATTATTTAAATAAATTCAAATAGTGTGACTTTAATTTTTGCCAGCTGTAATTCTGATAAATAAAATTATATTTATTACGTCTTTCTTCTACATCAGATTCTTTTTTAAGCAGGTCTAGTATGGTCTCTGTCAGGATATCCGTCCGAGACATATCTATGAAATGACCATGCTCTTTTAATACAAACCTTGACACCGGATAGTCATGTGCTATTACCGGAATACCATAAGAAAGCGCTTCAATAAATACCATCCCAAATCCTTCAGAAAACGATGTCAGCACAAATATATCTGCAATGGAATAATACCTATCAAGGTTAGACCTTGACACTTTATTAATTAAGTAGTTTTTATTGATAAGATAATTGGCTGCAATTTTCTTTATTTCTGCAGTTTCAGATTCTTCTTCTCCTAATAGTATCAGAAATACATTTTCAATCTTGCTGACTTCTTTAATAAGATAATCCATCCTTTTAACAGAATAATCTATGGCGCCAACTGACAAAATTATTTTTGAATTTTCCGGAATATTTAAATCCTTCCTAATTTCTTCTGTTTCTTCCGAACTTGCAGTATTGAATTGGTTAGGCAAGTTTAAAAAATGAGGTATCATTACCTGGTTTCTTTCTGGTATATTTTTTTCTGAAGCCTCATTAATAGAAAAAGGAGTTACATGTTGAATAAGATCATTTTCTCCCATGAACATAGGTATTGTTTGTCCGCCAACAAAGAATATTATTCTAAATTTCTGCCTCATTAATTTTCTCCATTTTACTAGAAGATTACAGAGAATAGGTTCTCCAATATAAATAGTAGAAGCTTTATTCTTTATCAGGTAAGGAATGAGGCCAAGAAAAAATGTAAAGTTTTGAATATAAAATGGATGTTTAAATGTAACAGCTGATAATAACTTTGTTATAAAAGAATTTCGGAATAAGCAGAAAATTCTTATCTCCTTCCGAGAAGATGTACCCGCTCCTTTAAAAAGAGTTACATTATATTCATTCTCTTTATCTATATTATTAAATAAATCTTCAATATGAGCCTCAAAGCCTCTTTTTATTCTACCTATGCCTGATCCTAAAAAATAGATCTCTTTCATAGGCTGCCCAGCTTTAAGTATGATACTACATACCGTAAGGTAGCTTTATAAAAAAATGGATTTATTTTTAGACATGCTAGTAGTTCTTTTCTGCTTTGTCTAAAATTATTTTCTCTCAAATAATCTATTGCCAATCCATAGTGCAATCGAAAAAGAGACTCATTATATTGTTTTTTATTGATGTCTCCTGCTTCATAAAAAAAAGCAATTGTATAAAGCATCTCTTCAAAAAAAGATGTTCTATTAAATAGAATTGAAAAATTTTTGTCATGCTTTCTTATTTTTGTCCAGCAGTCGTAAACTATATAAGCATTAAAATAGTAACAAAGCCTGATTAGAAAATTGCTTTCGCCAGGTTTTAAATTTACATTCATTAAACCGACCTTGTCTAAGCAGGATTTTCTAAATAGGACAGAAGATGGATATATGGCCATTCGATTAGAGATAAGCCGCTGAAAAATACTTCCCTTATAAAAGAGGCCTTCATTTTTAAATGAATTGTATATACCGGTTTTAATAGTTCCACTACTATTAAATAGGTCTATATCAGAAAAAGTGATTCCTACATCAGGGTGATCGTTTAAAATATCTACCTGTTTTTTTAGTTTATCTTTTATCCATAAATCATCAGAATCAAAAAAAGCTATATATTCCCCTTTAGAGTTTGTCAATCCAAAATTCCTTAATGATGAGATTTTACCTGTATGCTCAAAGAAGAAATACCTCACTCTGGTATCCTTTATATTTTCGATTAGTTCTTTTGTGCTATCAGTTGAGCCATCGTCTATAACCAGTAATTCATAATCTTCAAAACTTTGTTCAAGTAAACTTTTAATACTTTCCATGATAAGCTCGGCGCGCTGATAGGTAAGCATAATTACACTTACTTTAATCTTTTCTATATTATCAGATGGATAGCTGTTATTCATTAGTTCTACTATAACGATCGCTGTACATGAAAAACAATAAAGTAATCCACTGTATAATTGTATTAGCTGAAATAGCCCCTTCAATATTCCAATAAGGTATTAAAATAATGCTTAACAAAAATCCAAGTAAACCGGTTATTAAAGTAATCCATGTTACTACATATTGCTTATCGTATTTAAATAGCATATTTATCCTGAGGGTATAAATAAAAAACGGGATAAGTTGTACGTATGCTATAATATACATAAACAGAGAAAGGTGGATGTGATAATAGTTCTCAACAATAAAATATGTAATAATTACTGCCGGTAACGAAACAACAAGGCCGGCAATAGATAACATATTTATAATTTCTTTTACTGATCTTAATGGTAGCCGGTAAACATTTTTAATGAAGGGCAGAGTTATAAATGTTACCATGATGTGAGGAATTGTTAGTAAATTCATAAACACCTGGTATTTTGCTACCTGATCTGAGGATAAAAAATAAGCGGTACAATATAAGTCAATTTTACCTTGTAGCAAGCCAATAAAGCCAGGCAGGAAGTAGAGTAGGGATAGTAGTAAAGAGTTTTGTTTCAAATAAACCAAAGTACTTTTTGTCTGCTTAAAAATATCATGCCGAAAATAGATAACGCCTGCAATTAGTTTTAGAATTGTTATTATACCAAATAGTAGTACGAAAAAATCAATGTTAAATTCCCGAACAGGATAAAAAAACGCTACTGCAATTAGTAGTATAAATCCAGCTATTTCAATAATAAGAGAAAATAAGAAAGCCCGTTTAAACAGAATAAAAACTTCTAAAGACTTATACAAAAACAAACCAATTATCCAGAAAATAAGATACGAGGTTCTGTAATATGAATAATGAAAAAATAAAAAAAAGAAGGCCGAGAGCGCTACGCATAGTATAAACCTTTGCAGCAGGCTGGCCAGCCAATTTTCAGTAATTCCAGAGGGATTACGGCTAAATTCCCTAAGCAGGTATTCCTTATTTCCCCAACTTAATAGCATTGATGATAAATTAACTATTAAAGTCAATGAGACAAATTCTCCCCAAAAGCCAAGCGATAGTTTGCTTATAATTAAGGCGGCCAGAAAAAAATTGAACAGGGGGGTAGAAAGGCTATTTAAGGCATTTAAAAAAACAATGCCTCCTCTTTTTCTTAGATTTTTATTTTTTAATAGAATAATAGTATAATAGTTATAAAGGCTTATTATCATATAGCCAACGTTTTTTATAGATAACTCCCTTTCTTTAAATTTATAAATATTCCTTGCAAATTTTAAATAATACTTATTGTCTATGCCAGTGATATAAAAGTCCATTAAAAGCCCAATTCAATAACTAATTTATTAATAGAAGCAGCCTTAACAGAAAATATCCGTTTTGTTAGTAACTTGGATGACATAGTAAGTCAGGCAATTTAAATGAATTGGCCCAATGAATAAAATTATTCTCTTCAATCCGCGTAGCGCTAACTGGAAACACAGAATTCCCAATTCTATATTGCAGGTGGCGTCTTCTATACATGGTAAATACGACTATGTATTAGTAGATGGAAATTTGGAGAAAGATCCTTGGGCAAAAATTGAATCTTATCTTAAAACAGGAGAGTATCGGTGGTTTGGAAGTACAGTAATGCCTGGCCCGCAGCTAAAACAGGCAATTCCAATAACTAAAAGAATTCATTTAGAATACCCAGAGGTGAAAATAGTATGGGGAGGGTATTTTGCTTCTAATCAATATAAAACGGCTATGGATTCCGGATATGTGGATTATATCATTAATGGCCCTGGGGATATCGCATTCCCATCTCTGCTTGATGCAGTGAAGGAAGACAAGGAAGTGGGAGGAATCAAAAATCTGATCTTCAAAAAAGATGGACAGATTGTTAAAACGGCAAAAGAGGATCTTTTAGACCAGGACAAACTACCCTGGTTGCCTTACGAAAAACTGAATGAATTTTATCCGCTTACAAAATACCTTGGTAAAACGTTTCTAGGCAAAAAAACAATTGCTTATCATTCCAGCTTTGGCTGTCCGTTTACCTGTTCCTTTTGTGCAGTAGTGCCCATTTATGAAGCGCGGTGGAAAGGAAAATCTGCTACGTCTATATACAAAGACATTAAATATCTAAAAGATAAATATGGTGCTGATGCTATAGAATTTCACGATAACAATTTCTTTGTATCAGAAAAAAGGACAGTTGAGTTTGCCGAGCTTATTAAAAACGATAATATGCGATGGTGGGGAGAGGCCAGGATAGATACTATGGATAAATTTTCTGACCGGTCGTTGGAAAAGATTAGAGAAGGCGGTTGTGTAATGATATTCTTTGGCGCAGAGACAGGCGATGACGCCATTCTGAAAAAGATGGACAAAGGAGGTAAGCAGACAGGTGAACAGATTAAAAAATTTGCAGGAAGGTTAAAACAGTTTGATATCATCCCAGAATACTCCTTTGTGTTGGGAACCCCGGCTGATAGCCCTGAACAGGTTATGCAACAAATAGACAGAGAAATAGAGTTTATAAAAGGAATAAAAGAAATTAATCCGGCTACAGAAATTATTATTTATACTTACAGTCCTGTTCCTACAGAAGGGTCGGAGTTATATAATGAAGTCCTGAAATCCGGTTTTAAATTCCCAGTGAAACTGGAAGACTGGCTGGACCCACAGTGGGAAAGCTTTGACCTCCGAAAAAATCCGCTTACGCCCTGGCTAACGCCAGCCATGATAGACAAAATCAAAAACTTCGAAACAGTGCTAAATGCTTATCATCCTACCGTATCAGACATCAGGCTTAGTAACTTTCAAAGAAAAGCCATGCGAACTCTTTCTTCTATCCGGTATAAAGCGGGTTTGTATACCTATCCTTATGAACTTAAAGCTTTGCAGAAGTTTTGGCTAAGGTACAGGCAACCGGAAATAGAAGGGTTTTAGCATGAGCAGCTTTTTAAAAAACATACGCAAAAAGGCTCTAGAAAATACATTAAGGCCTTATTTAAAGTGGTACTTATCTAAAAAAAGAACTTATAAGTATAGAAATCTTAGTCTTATTATTTTTCCCGGAGTTTTCCATCCTGGCTTTTTTTTAAGCACACAACTATTGCTTCAGTTTCTGGAAACCATACATGTTTCTGGCAAAAAAGTACTAGAACTAGGGGCAGGCAGCGGGCTTATTTCCCTTCACCTGGCGCAAAGAGAGGCAACTGTTTTTGCTTCCGATATAAGCCCTTCAGCTATAAAAAATATCCGAGAAAATGCTTTAAATAATAAGCTTCAAGTTAATGTAATTCAGTCTGATATATTTGATAATATGACTTTGCAAAAATTTGACCTTATAATTGTCAACCCGCCTTATTATCCTTATGACCCGGCTTCAGAGAGTGAATATGCCTGGTATTGTGGGAGAAACTTCCAGTATTTCAAAAGACTTTTTAGTCAAATAAGCAATCATATAAACCCGGATTCGGAAATCTATATGATTTTATCAGAAGATTGCGATTTAGATAGTATAACAAAAATAGCGTTAAGCGAGCAACTAACAATGACAATGGTACTCAGTAAAAGAAAATGGTGGGAGTGGAACTACATTTATAAGATAGTCCATTAAAACCTGCTGTGGCGCCTCAAGTTTCCCCTTTGGGCGGATGCCGTGCGGTTGTGAAGGGGAAAATGTGGGTGATGGCGCGAGACTCCAGGCTCGTGCCTGCTATTTCCCTGCCTCTGGCAGGGGTAAGCAGTAGACTTACTACTAGTAAGCGCGAAGATGGACGCTCGCGCTATCAAGGGAAAAATAGAATAAAAATAATTAAGCTAGATGGCGCGAAACTCCAGGCTCGTGCCTGCTATTTGCCTGCCTCTGGCAGGGGTAAGCAGTAGACTTACTAGTAGTAAACATGAAAAATCCATCCCCCTAACCCCCTGTCTCCTGGCGCAGGTCCGCGCACGAAGGGGGAAGTGATGACGATGGCGCGAGACTCCAGGCTCGTGCCTGCTATTTCCCTGCCTCTGGCAGGGGTAAGATGTAGGCTTACTAGTAGTAAACAGGAATA
>Ga0302300_1001227_pt1 | contig 15075 bp, 13 predicted proteins | sample III_Palsa_E1_1_FD_198756 | JGI IMG/M metagenome (GOLD analysis project Ga0302300, IMG submission 198756) | Peat permafrost microbial communities from Stordalen Mire near Abisko, Sweden - III_Palsa_E1_1 | ecosystem: Environmental > Terrestrial > Soil > Palsa > Peat permafrost | place: Sweden... | reverse complement strand
CCCACCCCCCACCCCCACCCCCACCTACCTACCCCCTCATTCCTTCCACTCCCAATCACACACATACTTAAATATACATTTTATGTTATAATACCCATTTTTACTTACCTATCTGTCACTCACATAATAGAATATCTTTTAATGTTAGGGAGCAACAAAAATACACAACAATGTTTAATGTATATTTGTCTTATTTGTATTATTTTAATGTATTGGTATATATTTACCACACTAAACAATAAATTATTTAAATAGGTTAATAATGTTTTGACCGCCGTCAAAACATCTAGACATAAGAATATGTAACACAGTTACAATTATATTTTTATTGTTTAAATTGTATAATTGTTATATATTATAAAAAGAGATGTATTGTGGTATACTACCTTATACAGTGGTTGATGGTGAGATTTACCTAATCTTGGGGTATGAGACTCGTGGTATTTCAGAGTTTGGTGGTACGGCTGAAAGCGATAACTTGATGGGTGAAGCGGTAAGAGAATTCCATGAAGAAACACATGGTTTATTCATTGACTTAACTTCAGACATGACATTGTACAAAATTTATAGTGATCCCAAAGCTATTGTATATGCTTACCACTTACCCGATAATGTAGATTACACATGTCGTGTTCAATGTTACAACAATATGACGTACTTTCTTCGCACTCATAACGTTGAAACCATTTTAGGCCCAAGTTCAGGTTTGTTTGAAAAACACTACTTAAAAATGTACTCCATTCATGATGTACCACTCAAATTATGTTCTTACCACTTTCGTAAAAACTTTCCCGTACTTCAGTCTGCAATACAAAGATTTGTGACTACTAACTATTAACATCTCCCATCCCCCCTCCTCCTCTCATCTTCCATCTCCCTCTTTCACACACAAATTCTCTCACCATCTTATTTTTTTCTTGACTTCCCCTTCTTTTATCTCTCTGTTATTTATCTTATGGTTAATCTTTATTTCTCTCTCTTCCGACAGACAACTTTACCTTTTTTTATCCCTCGAAGTGATAAACAATACTAACATACTTAATAACGATACTATATTGTAAGATAGTATATATATGTATACCCCTTGTTATAAGGTTACATACGATCTTATTATAAATTTAATACTGTTTATGATAATGTGTTATAAAGTTAATAGTATTTATACTGTGTTTATGTATATATGTATATACTATTAGTATAATTTACTGTCAATGTTTCTCAGAATAATATTAATTACATAATTATACACACATTAAATTACAGTTATGATAATGTTAATTATGTACTACAATGTTAATTATGTACTACAATGTTAATTATGTACTACAATGTTAATTATTAATCGTAATATACAGTCATTAGACTATCATTATTAATGTTATTTTTATTTTTACGATTACGATCACGATCACGATCACGATTATTAGTGTCAGTTGAGTTTCCGCATGTAAGAGATACTGGTAAACCAGTAGTTGAGTCATAAACTATATTATGACGTATGTTACCATCTGAGTCCCAATCAGTACTTTGTTTACAAGAGATTTTAGTAATATTGTCATACGTGTGATACACTTTTGATTTTAATTGTAAATATCCTGGATACCAGGACATAGATAATATCGGTCCAACAAACTTATATGTGTGAATGTTACGTCTGTAAATTGTAACACTTTTTTCACCCTTATCTTTGCCACTATTATTAATAATATTAATGTTTTTACCACATTTGTTGGTTTTATACACATACATGTTATCACCAACAATTACCTTCTTATTATCCTTTACTCTTTCCCATATTGTCATAAATTCTTTATTATCGATTATATCGTGAGGTAATAGTTGATATGGAAATTGCAACCATATCTCGTCCTGTAATATTGGGTCTAATTTTCTAATCATATTAACACAATGTGTACCACGTTCGTCACCCGATTCTAAACACACAAATACATGTGTAAGTAAATACTTAAAATAGTTATCATCACATAACATGTGACATAACTTGAAACCTGATCTCAAATAACAAGTCTCATTCAGACCTGCATTGCCAGTGAGAAAATTAATGTACTGTTTAACAGTCACATTACTGAAATTGGTGGGTAAGATGATCTCTAATCTATCATTAGATATGTGATTTGTATTCAAACAAAAAACATCATAACAGTAACCAGATTTGTTATCAATGTTAATTGTACATTGTACATCATTAATTTTTGCAAAAACCAACATTGGGGATATTGCTTTTGCTTTTTCCACATCAAATAAACATTTAAATCAACTTTACCCACAGTAATAATTTACTCTTAGTTATGAGCATTCAAATATTATTAACACAGTTTATATTAACTATCTATCCATCTATTCATATCCTCTTGTATCTTTTTAATATGCGCATATAAAGAACATAGGTTATAATTATAATTATTGACAACATATATTCTATTTTTGGTTTATTACTGTTACTATTACCGTTACCGTTACTGTAACTGTTAATGTATTAGAAATAAACATACACATTCATGCAAATATAAAATTAAAACAGGTCACTAATAATATTAGTAACAACATATACCCCACCCTATAATTGTAATTTAATGTATTAATGGTATTAATAATATTAACAATAATTATTTTACATGGATACAATCCAATATATTAATAATAATAACAGACCATTTGAATTGATATAATATTTAAAACACTAACAATATTAGTAATAACTATAAGTTAACTACATAGTTTATAATTTAGAATTTATTCCCATAATATAAGAGTTGTGAGTACATGATTTATTAACAATATTTATTTACATGAATATGTGTAAATACTATATAACAAAATATTTTTATTATTAAGATATGAATTTGAACACCAGTCTATATGTAAAATTGAATTTTAAAATAAATATTCTGTTGAATAGAAAGAGATGGACTACAATTCCGAATTTGATGGTTACACTCCTAATGACAATAGTGATGTCGTTGATGTAGTTGATGATAATGACGTAGTTGATATAGTTGATGATGATGTCGTTGATGAAGTTAATGATGTTGACTCCAAGCCACAGATGAACGTGTACACATTTCCTCCTCTACCTGGTAGTATACCAGTGAAGCCAGTTGCTCTGTATTCGGATACTGGCAGAGAAGAGGAGATGGTTGAACATCCCAGTGTAGATCAGGATAACACAGTTCTAATTCCTAAGACGGCAACAAGAGAACAACTTAGACAAATTGCTAACAGACTCGACATCAAGACAGATCTCATTCCAACACTCATTAATCTTGGGTATACACAGGTTGATCAAGGTAACAATTGGTTGTTCACAACAGATGTTATCGTTCCAGCTACCAATCAAAATGTTGATGAGGCAACCGGTCAACTGGTTACAATTCCCACTAGGAAGACAGATCTTGACAATCTTGACATGACAGCCATTTCTAATGCGTTACCTGCCGAAACTTTGAACCGTGTCATGGACAGTCAAAAGACTACAGCAACTGTACAAAACAGGTCACGACCAGTCAACTCTCCACCAGTTAACCCTTTATCAGCAGGTATTCGTCCCAGAGCTCGTTATACTCCATCTAATCCTATTACTACCACAGTTTCAACTACTGCTGAACCTGCAGTCCAAGCAGCACCTGCAAATGTACAAACATCAACAGCAACAGCAAAAGCGACTGGTGTTCCTATTACCAATGTTAGATCAAGGTTTAGTACTGTACCTGTATCTACACCTGTATCTACACCAGCACCAGCACCTACTACAAATGCTCCAACTACTGGACCCTTTAGAAGGAATGTTATAGTTCAACAAAAGCAAGAGCAAGAGCAGGAACAAGAACAGCAAGAACAGGAACAAGAGCCACAGACTACTAGTCGTTTGTCATCAGTCAATCGTTCATTTGCAGGTGTAGGAACAGTGGTGAGGACAGCAGCGAGGGCGGCAGTAGGAGGAAGAGGAAGAGGAGGGACAGAAGGAGGAGGAGAAGCAGCCACTACTACAACGAGAACCGTTGGGGCACCGAGGAAGGCATTTTCAACTGCTATCACAACTACTGCTACACCCGCTAATACTACGGCGACCACGACGAGGACAACATTGACACCAACAACACGGAATGTTAGGGCAGCATCAGATGTGGGTGGTACATATCCAGACAGTGTTGAGTTGCCACCTGATGCTACTGGTAGGACCCCAGATGAGTTGCGTAAGATTATGACAAGTCTAGGGTTGGAAATTCCCCCTCCAAAGACCCATCGCACAACTATGTACAAAAACATTGTTGTTCGGTTGGTTAACCTTGGGTATCAAGAGTCACAATCTGGCACAAACATTCTGTTCACATCTCCTCAATCGGGAATGTCAAGACCATCAACCTCAGCAACTACCACACAAGCTGTTACTAATGGTAGTGGTGTAAGAAGGGCAAATGCTGTAACTTCACAAATGGTAACTTCGCAATCACAGATTTCACTACCTGGGCCAGATGAGAACGTTAGAGTGGACAAATTGACCGTAGCTAAGAAATTACCAACTCTTCATGGTTTTGATACGATTAATGTGTCAGTACAGAAGAGAACTGAGTTGGCTCCTCCATTCCTCGGTCCTTTCACTTTGGTTGAACCCTGGATTAATCTTGGTTATTACCCTGATGAACCACATCCAGGATTTGAAGGTTTGCTTATTGATGAAACAGATAATGTATACCAATATGCAGTTATCTCCAATTATGAGAATTATTGGCAAGCTGGTAAGGTATTTGATAATGACGTCATGGGTACTACAATTCAACAACAGTTCTTTGAACGTCGAGGACGCATCCTACACGAGAAAGAAGCAAACAAGAACCCAGTTGGACCTGGTAAGAAGCCCATCGCTGGTTTTTACGACGGTAAATTCGTTGATTCAATTGAAGCTCGTGTTTACTACTTTGGTGGCTACGTTAACTTGGTATCTCAAACTGCTGAATATAATAATTTATATTTGGATGTGATTGAGGACAAGAAGAAGGTTCTTCTCGTTGGTTATGACGGTCGTGATATTGGTGAAATTAATATTCAAAATGTTGAAGCTGCCTTCCTGGATCTTAGTCAACCTTTTAGTTATGAACTTGTTCTTGCTTGCATGCTCACCGGTGTGTTCCCTCTTGAGGTAGTACCCCTATACGAAAACAAAAACATGGAAATCATTCAACATAACCAAGACGTTATCACCCCTGAAGATGTTGAGGGTGATGATCAATTCCAATATCAAGAAGGTGATGATCAATATCAAGAGGAAGATGAGTTCCAAGAGGGACAATAATAATCAACTTTAAATAATACTTTGTTTACATCCTCGAGATGTAAATATATTAATAACCACTATCTTTTACTTTCAATGTTATTGCTGTGTACATGTACATATATACATATACACACATGCACACATCATTAACTATAACAAACCGCTTTACATTTCAAACATGTAAAAAATTATACAATTAATTGTTATGCAGTAACAAATATATAAATTGGTACTGTATCTACTAATGTTAATATATAATATAATTAAATAACAAACTTGTATATGATGAAATACATATACATAATAATAATATTTATTATATTCCACTCATGACATATTAATTATCACCATGAACACATACATACATACATATATTACAACATATCATTGTTATTCGATAACAATAATTCTTCTTTTTTGTCTTTTCATCTAATTTATCTAATCACATCACCACATTTTATTTTGGTATTTTAGGAATACCAAATATAAATTACTTACTTACTTACTTACTTATTTACTTTCATAATATTCGCTACATCAATAATATCTTATTGAAGATTATACATAAGTATCTTATTACAATAGTCATGTGTTATGAGTGCTTATTATTTCGACTTAATTAACATGTTTTTCTATCCAACTAAATTACGACAACCAAATGTTATACTATTCAAACACGTCTTGTTTAAATATACATATAAACATAATAAAAAATAGTACATTTATTTGGTTATCCAAGATGTTTTGGTATTGACATAATCAAAGTACATATTACTAATATCTTTGTAACTTTACTCCTTTTGAAATGTTAATTAATACAAATATTTATAATTTTAATAGATCTAACATAAATTACAAAACAATAATATTCTTACTTTATTCATGATGTTGTATAATAAAGAGTTATTTAACATATCCCAGATATGTTAAAATTACAAAAGTTGCAATAGTTTATACTTCACAAAAATTAAAGTTAAAGTTAAAAGGAAAGTAACAACTTTATGTCAGTAGGTAAAAAATATGGTGAATATGTAAGATTATAAAGATTGTAAATAATATATTAATCAGACAAATACCATGTTAAAAACACAAGAGTATAAATATTTGTATTTCAGTGTATATATATATATATATATACATGTGAGTTGTATCTAAATTTTATTTTATTGTGTACATGGTGAAAATTACACTGGGTAAAGAAAACAGGGTTGTAATTTGGATATCTTTTACTCCATACTTCATACTTCATACTTCATATTTCAAGTATACTCAAATTACAATATCCACATTTTTTATAGTTTGAATATATCCAAGATATATTACATATGTAACAAGTATAAGATTATTCTATAATAAATTAAAATTATACATGCCCATAATGAAGAATGTAAATGTAAGTTTTATGTTTACAGATAAAACAAACTTGTGTATTTTTTTGTTAAATACAAACAAAATACTTTTACTTGTAATTTTAAAAGTAAGTATAATTTATAGTGTAAATCAGGATGGATTCATTTCTATACTAAATTAACATTGTGTACAATGTTAATAAGAGATACTTTTATTACCTGTAAAGTTAAAGGTAATCATCATCATTATATCTACACATGTATACAATGTTAATTTAGTATAGAATAGTTCTATACTCATCAGTGAAAGATATTGTTACCTTTAATTTTATATGTAATTATATATGTAGTTTAATTATTATAATATAACAAATATATACTTCCATTATATACTAAATCTAACAAGAGTACTTCATTAAAAAAGATATCCTCGTTTAATTGGAATATCTTCCACATAGTAGATACAATTCTGCTTATTTGAAATATTCTTAGTTAACCAGTTATTTATTATTTTACTTAACTTCAATTACAATATATAATTAAAATGTTAATTAGTATTTTCCTCTCCTTCCCCATTTCTCTCTCTCTCTTCCTCACACCATCTCCTTATTCTGGATATTACACATCATAGTTGCAATACTTTATTACAACACTATAATTTTAGTCTCTTTAATATATTTCGAGAGTATGTTAGAGTTACAAACATTATAATATAATGTGTTTCAATCAAATAAAAATATATTTAATTACTATAATATATAGTTTTTAACAAACATTTATTCTCTTGAGACATTTAAACTATACTAAAACCATTTAACATATATATGTTAATAACACAAATAAATAAAACTTAAGCTTGGATATGTAAATATTTATTAAATCTCAAAACTAAATTAAACTTTGTTAAATTAACATATGTTTGTGTTACGGACAAATATTAACTAGGTTAATATTTAATTGGATATGTTATACAACTAATACAACTAGTAAAACTTGATTGACTGAAGAATGTACATTTGTATAATCACATGTGATTATTACACATTTAACATATATTGAGATGATCCAGATTAGAATAGAAGTATATGGATCATCTCAATAAAATTATATATTGATACTGTAAAATAAATATTTTTGTGCATACAAAAAGCATAATTATGAACTCGATGAATACTAATAGTAGTACACCCATTGCCAACTATAAGGGTATTAAAATTTATGTTTCTCAAAACCCAAACTGGAAATATTATGCTGATAATGATGGATCACTAATTGGTATTGGTGATCGGTATGTAGATCATTATTTTGACATTATTGGGTATTATAATGGTAAAGATACATTAGATGATAAGATAAGAACCCAATATTACAATACTCATCCTGACACTGATAACTACGGTAGTCAACAATGGTTCACTGCTCAAATTTTATATCCCATGAATATAGAATATAACCATAAGTTTTTAATTTACCTACCAGATGTATTGAAACATAATCTTCAATCACGTATCTGGACTGCAGAAGAAAGAAAAAATAAAAATAAAAATAATACCTATTATGAGTTGTCTACTTTCAAACCTAATTATACTCATTCACCACCATCACCATTACAATCACAATCATCAAACCACAATTTTGGCTATCCATCACCGCTATCACAACAACAGAACAAACAACAACATCAACATCAACAGAACAAACAATCTGGATTTGGGTCTAGTGACTCATCCGTATTTTCGCCACAACGTAGTGCATATATTACATCGCAACAATTGGATACAAAACCAACATTGTACTCTTCATTAAACCAAGTTATTACACCATCTAATACATCTGAATTTAGCGCTTTTAATACATCACAACCAAAATCACAGTTTCCATCGCAATCCCCATCTTTTTCAACAACATCTGCATTTTCACCATTGACTAGAGGATTTGGTACACCAAATGCATTCGGTGAGTCCAAATTTACATTTGGATATCAGCAACAACAACCTCCACAACCAACGTTAACATCAACACACTCTAAAACTAAACAACCCCAATTCTTTTTCCCATCAGATGATAAAGATGAATAGAGTGTAAATTGAATAAAATTATAATATATTTCTGTGTGTTTGTAAGTTAAAAAATCTAATGGGGGATATCCAAAGAAATAATAATGGTCATCCATCATCAACATGTCCTTTTATTTCTCACAACCCAATATGTTATGGTTTTGGTCAAACATCTATGTCTTCTACATTTAATACATCTATACCATTTGGTTTTGGTTTTATTTCTGCTTCTAACATTAATTCTAATGTTAATTCCAATGTTAATTCTAATTATAATATTCATAATGGGGTAATTCAACATACCATTAGTAAAACCATATGCTAAAGTAACACAATAAAGATTAACCATGTTAATCTTATTTATATATTATCTTTCTATTTATAGATGAGGGGATATGACTATATAACAATTAGAAGTCACGTATTTGTTTTAAGAGTTCATCTAAAAATCCAATGTTATTAGGATTAATAAATAGAACGAATAATAAGTAGTTTAAATAATCTTCAACAAATGTTATCTTGTCAACGATATTAAAAACATTAGTGTTATTAGCAAATTGGTTAATTAATGTTTGGAGATGTATGATTTGTTCACTAATATAGTGCTGATCATTACTTTCACCAACACATTTCCTAATATAATTATAAGCCTCACTGTTAATACCCATATGTTGAAATATACTATTGTACTTGTCAATTACACCTTTAATACCAGCTCTACTTTCATAGATACCACCATAAATAACTCTACTAATTATATCTTTAACTGCAATAGGGTGTTATCCTTATAATCTTGAATATCACGTTCAATATCCGATTCCAAAACATATAAGATGTGTTTTATACTACGCTCAATATTTGACATTTTACTATTAATTATGTTACAGCATATTCACTATTTTCACTTCCTTCTCATTTCTCTTTCTCTCTTACTCTTACTCTTTCACCTATCATAACAAATATCACACCTTCGCCTCATTCACCATATTAAATATTTTATTCTACAAATTTATACATCTTGGTATTGTTAAGAACACAATATTTAGATTGTATTAAAAGTATTAATAATACAATCTAAGATTGTATTTTTTAGTTTATATAACATAATAATAATTATTATTATTACATTAATGTTATACAAGTATAGTTAATACACATTGTAATAAGTAGAAATACTGTTTGACTTTCTGTGAATTACAATTCATAATAATATCATGGATTGTTTAATGTTTTAGTAGTTCATTAAAAGTTAATATATACAATAATAGTAAAAGACAAAAATAGATGTACATATTAAAAGTAATACTATTATACATATGTTTTGAATTTACTTTATTTTTAAAATAAATTAAATGAGATGAAGATGCAATTGTAACAATAAGATTGTTACAAATTTAATGTTTTGAGTATGGTAGAGTGTGAGCTAATAGTTATTAGATATGTGTATAAAGTAATAAAGATAAAGGTTATAATGTTTATTATAGTGTAGTATTTTTTATGTTGTATAATTACCTTTGTATGTGTTAATAACAATATTGTTATTAATGTTGTTATTTTTGGAGTGGATAAAAAGAAAGAGAGATGAGGGTATTATAACTCTACATATTTAAGTTCAAATTTGTCATTAACACTGATCATACCACGTGAAATAAGATCTGAGATGGCATTCAAGTAGTCAAGTACACATTTATAACTTTTTGGTTCACCAGCAATGTCGATAGCCATTTCGATAACGATCGATGTTGATAGGTATTCCTTCTCATCAATAATAGCATTAATAATGCTGTCACCAATTCTTTCATACCTCTCCAGTTCCCGCTCCTCCTGATTCCTTTCATCCCTCTCGCTCCCAACTTCCATATATTCAGACATTGGTGTGAGTTCTCTCTCAAAAGAATTTGACACCTCATGTTGTTGTTGCTGCTGCTGCTGTTGTTGTTGTTGATAGTAAAATGGTTGTTGTTCCTGATACGAGACAGCAGGTGCAAACGAGGTAGAACCGTATGGGATAGGATTGTATGTGTAAGGGTCAAATGTACTATTTCCCTGCCTAAACTGCGTCTCGTTGTGTGGTTCAAACATTCCTCTTTGTTGTTGTCCAAACGACATATATGTTTATCACTGTGAAAATAATTCTGTTACATTTAACTTCATTTTTATCATCATCACACATAGTCCTCTCCTCATTCCCTCTTTCCCTCCTTCCTTCTCTCCCCATAAAGTAACAGTAAGTTGCTTATTAGTCATGTAAACTAGTAGTTTACAACTAACTACTAGTTTACAAATAACTATACATTAGTAGTTTATTTTATTAGTTCGACTAATAAACATACAACCAAATATTAATTGTTCATGTGTATTTATAATGGAATGTAAACTATTTGGTATAACAGATTAATAGAATAGCGACATGTTAAATCATGTAAACTAGTACTTGTAGTAATCTAATTATTACAAATAATACAACAAACATATTGTTTACACAAATAATGTGTTGATTACACATACTTGTTTTACATTTGTTAACACAACTATAAAACGAACATGTTGATGATGTAGGTAATAAGATTTACTAATCGAGTTAGTAAATTGTATATTTGTATATTTTATACACTATGTAGTTGGATATTTATGTTGATGACAAATATGTAAGTATGTTAAGTGTGTTGAGCTGTGATCAGTGCTCGCTTCAGATCTGACATTGTGGCCGAGGTTATAGTTGTTGGTTGTTGGTTGTTGGACTTTGGAACTGTAGATGAATAAGAAGGTGTAGGTGAGCGAGGAGAAGGTGAGTGAGGAAGAGGAGGTGATGACTTGTAGGAACCGCCAATGTCATCAGCAGAAATGATAACCTTGGCATTAGGTGATGTGGCCAACTCTTTCCAGGCATCAATGTGTTGAGAGGTAAGCAGTAGTTTAATTGTTTCAGCTGGACCCACATCCATACCATTGAAGTTTTCAACCATCTCCTTGTAACCGCTCATGATGGCGGCTCTTTGTTTGGCCAAACCTTGTCCCATGAGTTCCATCTTCTTGGCCTCAGCTTCAGCTCGAGTCACAATATTAACCTTCTCAGCCTCAGCCTTATTCCTTTCGGCCTCTAACGTCCTTTGACTAGCATTGATTTCGTTCATGGCCCCAACAATCTTCTCATCGGGTCTAATATCCCGAATTAGGGCATTACGAATCTCAAATCCATGCTGCGTCATAATTTTAGATAAACCTTCCTTAATCTTAGCTGACATGACACTCTTATGTGTGTAAAGGTCTTTTAGGTTAACTGTTGAACAGCTAGTTGAAATGAAGTCCTCAACATAGTCAATCATCTGCTTTTCAGGCTTGGCCAATGAATAGTACGAATTGTAAATTTGCTTGTCATCATCGGGAATTACCCTGTGAATAGTCCCCAACACAGTCGAGAACGAATCATCGGCAGACTTTACCCTCATCTCAAAGTCCACTTCTTTGGTAATATTGTAATCTACAACCTTAACTACCTTATCAGCCAAAGGAATAACGAAACGAAATCCTGGCTTCAAAATACGATTGAATTTTCCCCACCTCTCAATGATCTTGGCACTGTTCTGCCTAACAATGGTGAATGGGATAAGAGTCATTTTGTCACAAACACAACTCCAACATTGCAATCAAAAATCACTTTTACTTCTACAATGGTCTTTTTATTTGTGTCCCCTCCTCATTCTTCCTTCCCTCCTCATCCTTCCCTCCTCATTCTCTCTCCATGCCTCTCAATCTTTCTCTTCCTCTTATCCCTTCTTTCCTTTGTATTTCAAAACTACTATTGTTAAATCTTGTTGATGACAAATAATATTGTATCATATTATTTAATTAATATCGTTGTTAAAGTAAATTTCAATTAAACAATATGTATGATTGAATTACCGGACCGAAAAGTATCACTTGAAATAACAAAAGGGACAGTAACAGTGTACTTAAGATTGAAAGAAGTAAAATAGTTCGAAGTAAATTCTTTTTGGATTATTTACAATTGTATTACACTACAACTGTTACTTACCCATCACAATACAATGATGTATCAGAGGAGTATCTTTTCTATCTTTATCATGATAACCTACCATATGATAGGATGTTAAATTTGAGCAACACAAGATATTTACTATACCAATTTTACGATGATACATGGTATAGTAAATATCAAGGTAAGAATAACCAAATAACCAAATAACCAAATAACCAAACGTTGTTTTGAATTATATCAATACCTCTAGGTGATGAATTCTTGTTTTCCATTCTCATCATCTAGAGGTATTGAGTTACTACTTCGATCACCAAAAGTGCATACTTGACGCTCTGGGTTCTGACCTCCAGTTTGAAATTTTCTTGCAACTACCGTACTATTTTAGTTTGTTAACAGATAATAATTTCTTTGACTTATGGTGTAAGACACACACATATCTAGGTAAGAGAATTAAAGTATCAAACACCTATTACACGTCGTACATTATGACCAACAATATAACCAAGTTTAAGTATTTTCTGTCTTTTCGTAGTGATAGTAATGTTTACAATCCTAATATATGTCATTGAGTATTTAAAGTTTGGTACCCGGATTCAAATAACAAATATAATAATAGTAATAATGGTAGTAGTAGTAATAGTAGTGATAGTCAGTTGAAGTTGGAAAAGACTTATAACAATGGAAAATTGTGTTATGTATACAAAGAATATTACGAATACAGGGCAAATTAGATACCAACGTGATCATGATACTCACACCTGGTTGAGTTGGTACCCATGTGGTCAACTCAAGTACAAGCAACATTTTGTTGTCATTAACAACAAAATGGTCAAACATGGTAGTTGGCAGAGATGGCACTACGACGGTACTGTACATTATAATACACAATATTTTAATGGTAAGGCAGTCACTGCTAAATAAAAAGGTAGTAGTAGTAGTATGTTAACAACACTATATTGCAAACCTGTTTAATATTGTCATTACATGCTTTACTACTAGTGAACATTACATTTTAACTTTACTTTGTAACAAAGTAAATCTACATATAAGGATATTATGAGACAACATTGTAAACTTATCATATGTCTCACGACAAAGAACACAATAAAGAAAGAAAGAAGGAGAGAGAAAAGTAAAGAATTAATAGTTGTAATATGTAATTATTTATATTACAAATTTGGTATTTAGTGTAATTAGTAATATTAGTGTGGTATTGTAATGCTGTAATATAATGTGATTGTAGTTCTTTAGTACAGTCAAATTTAACTTTATCGTTTGAAATGCAACATATATAACTGTAGTTTATTACAATAGTATATGATATACTATTTCACTGAACCCTGTTAATGACACATAACAGTAACATTTTGTTATTAGACATATCAACCAATATAACAATTACCAATTTTTGTTAATACAAATAAGTAACTGTGTATATGGTTACATGTTTGAATAAATGTTATACTGGTATAGTCACAAGATGTTTGTGGATGTTGGTTACACAGATTGCGTGTGGTTACTACTCATAATTACTAACACAAATAAGTGTTTATGAGTGGTATTACCAAGAAAACCAGGTAATTTTAAGTGGTAAACTACATGCCATCTGTGACAAACAACAAACGTAGTGATAAGCGACAAACGTAGTGATAAGCGTCAAACGCAGTGACAAGCGAAGGCAACTCTATCCACAGGCACTATGTAAATATGTGTGCTGTCACCTATATTATAAACTGAATATTTAATGTAAGTAATAGCAGGTACGAGGTGTGATAAACATCACATAAAGTAAGCATACAACATTATTCTGCATACAAAATGGCTGACAATACTAACATTATGATGACTGATAACGATCAAGTGGCCCAGGAAGGCAATGATATCATGGTTGATAGTCAGTATAACTTGGTGTGGAAGATTAACAATGCCAGTCAATGGCAAAATAAGATATGCTTGTATGATCAACTGGTCAGTACTAACGATTATGACAATGGTATTAAAATTATCATGGATAAGCTTGATGAGTTGAACTTGGATACTATTATTTGTCTCACTTCCAACAGGAAGTACTTTGCTATGGCTGTCACTGAACGTATTATTAGTAACAATGATTTTAACCTGTATTCAAAGGTAGTGAATACTAACAAACTTCCTTATGCCTATGTTAACAAGATTACTATTCTAGGAATGGCTGATATTATGTCCAAATTTGTGTATGATAACCTTCATCGTCTGAACAGAAAAGGAACTGGTGATTACCTTGACATTGTGTTCTTCTCTCCTTTACTCCATCAACTGATCGCTAATACTATCCTTCATGACATTACATTCCTCAACAAACTGCACAAATGGGATATTGAACAGGTGTTTATTAAT
>Ga0302300_1001226_pt1 | contig 15075 bp, 9 predicted proteins | sample III_Palsa_E1_1_FD_198756 | JGI IMG/M metagenome (GOLD analysis project Ga0302300, IMG submission 198756) | Peat permafrost microbial communities from Stordalen Mire near Abisko, Sweden - III_Palsa_E1_1 | ecosystem: Environmental > Terrestrial > Soil > Palsa > Peat permafrost | place: Sweden... | reverse complement strand
CAAGATAAAACGGGTTCGCCCGGAAACGCTGGAGTTCATTATACTGTATAACCAACTTAAAGGCAGAGCATTTACAGGCAATACACAGTTAGCCGAAGCATTGGGATTTAACTCAATTAGCTCAATAACTGAAATTATCAAGAGCCGTCAGAACATCGATCCTGAAAAATTACGGATTTTTAAAGAAATTTATAAAGATTATTTAGAACCACAGAAACTTGTGGAAAACACAACTATTCAAAAGATAGAATCCGGCATCCCAATGTATGAGATTATAGCTACCGCCTCAGGTGTTGAGGTATATAATGATATTAATGATACCCAAAGCGTAGGCCGCATGAATTTCCCTGGTATAGAGGAATGCGACTTTGCCTTACCCGTTTGGGGCCATAGCATGTACCCTTATTTAGAAAATGGCTGCTGGGTTGCGTTAAAGATCATCCACGATAAAAAAATACTCCCCGGCGAAGTATATTACATTGAATGGGGTGATTACCGCATGTACAAACGCTTGCTTGCCGGTGATAAGCCAGATGAAGTTATTGCTCATTCCGACAATATTACAGAAATGAGTGGTAACCGCTTAAAGTATGCGCCATTTGTAGTTAAGATAGATGAAATCAAAAAGCTTTGCCTGGTAAAGGATATCCATAAAAAGCATAACCACTAACCCGTGGTTACTGTTCGGTTAGAATTGCTATATTTATCAATCCCATAAATTAACCCCATGCCGCCAGAAGTTGTTCAATTCTCCTACAGTAAAAAATCAGGCTTTGCAGGCTTAACCTTATTGGTTATACTAATACTACTTTTATTAAAAACTTGCATTAGCAATTATCTATCGCACGATATACTTGGAGCAAGCATTTTCGGGGTGTTCGCGTTGTTCCTGTTTTTTTTATTGGGCTTATTAATTATCACCAGGCTTATTCCTGCATTTAAAGGTGATGTTGCGCTCGAGCTTGATGAGAATGGTGTAAAAGACTATATCCGCAACCTGATACTGGATTGGAAAGATATTGAAGACATCGGTCTTAAACCCGGCCGAAGTTCGGCCATGCTGGTATTCGAATTAAAGTTTGATTCGGATTTTGGCAAGCAGGTATTTGTATCCCTGCGATGGGTTGAGGGCAAGGACCAGGAGATTTACAAAAAAGTGCTGGATTACTTTGATTCTGCCGAAGGAATTGAAAGGGTTTATGAGGAATAGGTACTAAATATGGCAAATAAAACAATATGATCGAATTCATAAAAAAACCATGGTTTAAAAATCTGCTATTTTACTTGATAGCCGGACCTGTAGTTTTTTATATAGTTTTATCCAAGAAATATAGAGGTGGTCCATGTAATCCGGGTATGGATCTGATATCGATTTTATTACTTTTCCTAACCTCACTGATTCTATTAATAATAAATCTTTTCAAAGTAATTAAGAACGGCAAACAGTACTTACCTTCTTTGTTTTTACATTTATCAGCACTTATCATTATTGTGTTATCAGCCTTTTTGTAGATTAATGATCATTCGCCTTGCAATTCTTGATGATATACCTGCTATAATGCAGCTTATAGCAGGCGTTGTTCCGATAATGCAGGCATCAGGCAATTTTCAATGGGACAATATCTACCCTAATGCTGAAGTATTTGCAAATGATGTAGCCTTAAACCAGCTTTGGGTTGCCGATGTTAACGGTGAGATTGGCGGGGTAATAGCTATCACAACCGATCAAAATGATGAGTATGCAAAAATTGGCTGGGATATTAACGAAACCGCCATTGTTACCCACCGCCTTGCAGTAAGCGTAGATCATCACCGCCAGGGAATTGCTGAAATATTATTAAAACAAGCAGAGATAGTAGCTCGAGAACTCAGCATACCTATTTTACGAATAGATACCAACAGCAATAATAAAGCAACACGTGCATTGTTCCCTAAATTAGGTTATGAATTTGCTGGTGAAGTTTCGTTTGCATTCCGGCCAAACCTGCGATTTTATTGCTACGAAAAGCTAATCTAAAATCAGATAATTGACTGATTAAAGTTAGCATGTGGATAGGTTAACACTTTTTGCCTATTTGTATGAATAAAAAACGATTTTTAGCTAACCAATTATAAATCAAGATTTCATTTACTGGCTTCAACCCCTAAATTACGCTAATATTTGTTAAAGAAAACATGTATTAACTATTGATTTTCTAATTTTACTAGTTAATAAACTAATTTTTACTAAAAATTAAAGATTTTTAACTTTTTAAAAATCCGTACTCAATTATTTACGTTATTAGTATAACAATTAACCAATATGCGTACCATACCCAAAAATACGCAACCTAATATTTGTGATAATGGACTTAAAATTAGTTTATGTTATTATTGCTATTATAGCTGCAATAATTATTATTGAATTTTACAAACGCGAAAGCAATCGCGTTACCGCAAATCTGCATACCGATAATTTAAAACAGTTACTCACCATTACTGCTTTGGAATACCAATCAGGGCACTGGAACCATGTAAATGAAAATCAAAGAAAATTAATTGAGAAAAAAATATCCTTATTAGTTGATAGTTATGAAAGGGGCGAAATACAAAGCCCTGCTTTCCAACGCAAAATGGACGATCTGTTAAAAAAGCTTAAGTAAAATTTAATAGTTTGATTTATTAAAGCGGCCAAGGCCGCTTTTTTTGTTTAAGGCAAATATTATCTAACTATTAATTGAAACCCCTTATTACATCCTATCGTATAAACAGAAAGGAAGCATAGTGAAATAGGCGTTGTTATCATCAGCATTCATAATCTCCCGGCATATATTTTTTACTTTATTAACAGGTTATGGAAAGCATTCTTTTACTTTTGATTTTAGCCCCAACAGCACTGATTTTAATCTTCAAGTTTGATAGCAAACAAAACCGTAAAGTAAAAAAAGTATTAAAGGATACTAATAATATTCAACCGTTATTTCTTTTACGTGCCGTTGAAAACAAACTAAACGAACTAAACACCAAGTTGTACGGCAATATTGCCCTGCTTGCAAATGGAGCACACAGCGGCAGGGAGAATATTAACGAAGGTGTACGCCAAATGCTTACCGAACAACTGAGCAAGGTTGTTAGCGATTACAATAACGGCCAGCTAAGCTTAAAAGATTACAATACTAAACTTGGTGAGCTATTGCAAGCAGTAAACGAGGTTAAACATCTAAATTTCGAGCATATCCAATCTTGAGCCTGATAATCAGCGTCAACTAATTTTCTCTTTTATACCTACATTGTTTATTATTGCAGCAGTTATGACTGATGAAGCGGTAATAAAACGTTTAAAGGTAATTGTTAAAGAACATGGTGGTCAGCTTGGGCTTGCCAACACCATTGGCGTAGATCAGGGCTTTATAAGCAAGGTGATAAACCGCAAACAAGAGATGAGCTATTATCTTATCCGTAAGCTTTGTTTTCAATTAAAGTATTCGCCAGAATGGCTTATATTAGGCACAGGTGAAAAAATAATCAATAAGCCTGATTCGGCAAAGTTAATTACTGAAATACAAATGCTGAGAACCGAGGTGGATATTTTACACGCCCGGATGCGCGCCTACGAAATAGAACTGGACGATATTAAAACTGAGTATCCACTAAAAAATCAAAAAGCAGGTTAACGCCTTATATTACCAACTTACAGCCGGATCTTTGCTTTTTAAAAGAGTGATATTTTTCTTGTGATGAAGGATACCTAATGAGCAAATCAAGATGCTAAGAATTAGCGTTATAGCAATAATAATGTCGGCTGCTGATATGTAACCTTTTCCCCCAGCGAAAACTATTCCTGCTTTAGGTAACAGAAGCCCTACTAATGGAAATGTTAAAAAAATTCTGAATATTACAAGTTCCTCCATATTACATCCACCTTTCTTGGTATTACTACAAACAAAGCGGCTTATTTGTTTTAATATTATAAAAAATATTTACAATGTGTATCAAACTGTAAATAAACAAAATATCGTTAAAGGAAAAAAATGTAACAATTTAACGACAATCTTTACTGTCGCTTTTGATTTGATCAACCTTTAATCAAAATACGGGAAATACCGCATCCTATTATTTCGTTTTTATAAACTTTGATTTAGCCAGTATATCGCCATTAGTATTTTTTAGCGTGATGATATAAACACCTTCTTTATAGTTACTCACGTCTTCGGTCCATAAATCAGTATTCAACGTGCGATGATCCATCAACATACCTGATGTGTTGTAAATATCGGCTGTATAATTTGCAGCACTTGTTGAATTCACTATCACATTAATAATATCGGTAGCGGGATTTGGGTAAACACTAAAATAACCGTTAGAAGACACACTGCTGTAACCTATAGTTACGGATTGCGAATAAGTGGTATTGCCTAAAAGGTCGTTTTGAGCCAACCTGTAAGTATTATTACCGATAACAGGATTCGGATCAATATAAGTATAGCTGGTTGAGTTGTTGCTCTGTACCGTATATATTGAGGTGTAAGTGCCATTAATTTGCTCTTTTTGCAAGGCAAAGCTGGTGTAAGTACCGGTATTGTTGGCGTTCCAATTTAACTGTACGCCCTGAGGTGCTTTTTGCCCGGTGAATGACAGCAATTGATACGGCGGCAATGCCTTCATCGCTATTACCAGATCAAAGCGGTTAGCGCCAAAGCTGGTTGTATCACTATTGTTAATGGCAAAACTATAGTTATTGGTAGTTCTCAAGTCAACTGAATCATTCAATTGATGATCTCGCAGGTATATGCTATATATCGCATCAATATTCTTAACATCAGCCAAGCTCAAATTATAGGTACCATTGGTGATAGCCGCTACATATAGTTTTACTGTTTTTCCTTTGCTGTAATCGCCAAGCTGGTTAATACAGAGCCGTGTATTATCACTCGAATAACTCGACAGGTAAACTTTTGGCGAGATACCATCTAAATCAATAGCATCTTCTGTAGGAGAATAAGCATCGGACCATGCCGGGTTAAAATAAATACCCGTTTGCGTATATGTTGCCGTATCCTTTAAGATTTGTAAGTGTAAACCAGCCAAACCAGTTGGTAAGATCTCGGCTGCCGGTATACTGCTATTAGTGTTTTGATTAAAAATAAGTACGGGTGATGTGGAAGTGCCTAAATTCACACTAACCTTTTCCTTTTCATAAAACGTAAGTGTTGATGATGTGCTTATGGCTTGCACATAAAACCCCTGGCCGCTGGCTATATAAGCTTCGGCACCGGCAGATGATGCAGTGTGGCTTGCACTGTATGCAACAAACGTATTGTTAGGCTCTTTCAGTTCCCAAAATATCGGTCCAATATTAGTTCCGCTGCTTTTGTTATCATAATACAAACTATCAAGGTCGATAGTGCTTGGATATGGGTTTCCTACCTGATTTAAACCTAGACCTTGTACCGGTAATGTATTTATTGACGGACTGTAGGATAATGTTTTACTTGCCGTACTAAAAATATAAATCGGGATGGTACCCTGGTTAAGGTAACCGGTAGCTGATGTAGTAGCGGCGGCAGGTATAGTAGCTGTTAACGTAGGCGAACCTGTGGTAGGATATGGCCCCACGTAATACACCTGCACAGAGTTGCCAATCGGGATCTCGACTGAAGCTGTTGGTACACTAGCAGCCGTTGCACCTGCCGGATAATAGATATCTTTATAAGTTGTTGACCCAACAAGCGAGTAAATACCTACGTTTTTACCACCTAAAAATGTTTTGAAATATTGAGGCCGAGATTCATCGTATAAATACATTAAAGGATTGGCCGTTGGCGTAGGATACGAAAAGCCCGCCCCCGGCCCGGCTGTTATCAGCCCGGCATTTAAAGAGGATAAATCCATAAAACCTTCTGTACCATTTTGATTGGTGAGGCTGGTAATATTAACAGGCAATGTAAGCAAACGATATGACCGGTATGCAGCTGTACCACCCGGAAAATATCGTTGCACCGTTGCATTACCGGTGATTAAACACGTAGTACAAGCGGTAGCAACAGCCGCCACACTAGCAGATCCTGTTGCTGATGAAACCAACACCAATGAACCTGAACCCGAATTGTTTATTGCTAAACTCCCTTTAGTCATGGTAAGGGTATTATATATGCTTAACGGGCCGCCTGTAATGTTAACGGTACTCCCCTGAGTATTGTTAACAATCATGTTGCCAATGTTTGTTGTGGAGGTTGATGAGCCGTAGAAATACTGTGGCGTAGTAGTTGTACCGGCCCAGTTTATAGTTCCGTAAACAGTACCTGTAGCACCAATCAGCTGGCCAACACCTGTAGAATTATTATAAATATTACAGCCAACATTTAAAGTATAACTGCTTAAGTTGAGTTTAGCTCCGCTTGCCAGTACCAAGCCAAATAAACTTGTATTTTGGGTTAACGTAGGATAATTGGCTGTTGTACCAAGATTAGGGATATACAAAGTAGCCGTACCATCATTTGGCGGGGCAACACTGGCAGCTGTAGGAGTAGCTGATGATGATATTGCCCAATTACCGGCGGTTGTTGGGCTGGTACTGCTTGCTCCCGTCCACACATAAACAACACTAGCACCCAGGGTTAAATATTTGTTGGCTGTATATGTTGTAATAGTGGTATTTGCATAGGTAAATGTTGTAGGGTTAGTTTGATTCCAATATTCGGCTTTTATCCAGTCTGCTGTTTTTGCTGCATTGGATATACGCACTTCATTCAGCATACCGTAAAAATCATGCTGGGGTGCCGAACTGCTGCCTATATAATCCTGGCCGATAACTATATTGGTACTGCTGGCATCCGGGGCCGTTCCTGCTGCTGATCCTTTCAGCACGCCATCTACATAATTAAGAAAATTTGTTCCATCATATACACTCTGTATATAATGCCATGCAGGTGTTGAAGTGGGCAAAGCTATCGTGCTTACCGTACCATTATTATAAATTTCCTGTGGCGATCTTGTTTCTGTTTCAACGTTTTCGGCACTTGTGCTTGTACCATTGATACTCATCGCATACCCCGCGGAAAAATCGCTTTCGTTAGTTACTATTTTCTGATCCAGATCAGAAGAATTAGCAATGGCATTTACCCAGGCAGATAAAGTGAACGTGCCCGTTACGCTTGTTGTAGTACCCGCGCTTTGTATTACGCTGGAACTAAGCGTATTTGAAGTAGTAACCCCATTAAATAAATATGCGCCACTTGTAAGCCCTGCTGCCAATTGTATTTCGCCGGTGGCCGTGGTGAGTTTATTGCCGGTACCATTTCTCGCATTGGTGGTTGCATCTAATATACTTGTACCTGTTCCTTCGTTTAAATGATAAACGGCCTGGTAGTCGGTATTCCAAGTTGCTTCTGCAAATGCGGCCGTATGGCCCGGTGTTGATGCGCCAAAATAAAAGGTTAACGGCAAATCTGTTGATGTTAATGATGGCACTTGCACCCAAGCCATCAGTATACCGTTAGCAGCGTCAAAACTCTCTACCTGGTAAAATAGTTCTTGCTGGCTGCCTTGCAAAGTGAATGCAAAATCAAACCCATTAGTAGTGCCACCGCCAGGATTCTGCACGTTGTTTGCACAGTTTGAAGCGTATTTGTTTGATAGCGCATCTTCTTTTATATAAACCAGTACGGGGAAGTTAGTAAGTGTTGTGGATATACCACTGCTCCCAACATTTATTGCCGATGATTTTATGGTAATAGGCTGGCTAAACGCATAGCCTGCACTATTAACATTTAAAGTTGCCACAACGGTTAACGAATAATAGGCACTACAACCTGTGGCTTTGTTTGTAACCGTGAGGTAAATCATCTTATCGCCGATAGTGGGAAATGTTACCTGAAAACTGGAAGTATTGGTGACCGAGATAACCCCATCGGCAGCACCATAAACGTAACTATACGTATTACCATCAATTGGCATTGCTACTGTAAATGTTGCAGCTATACCAACATAAACCTGGGCTGGGGCAGTAAAGGTGGCGTTGGGCAAAGGCTCCATAGTTAAAGTAGCCCCGCTGGAGGTTGTTGAAGTACCATTAGTACTTGTAACCACACAGGTAAATGTAACGCCGTTAAAAAATGTGCCGGGCCCTGCGGTCATATTTAAAGTAGCTGTTTGGCTACCTGTATAGCTTCCGTTTCCGTCACTATGGTCAGTTTGTAAAATTGTACCATTTTCATACCATTGATAAGTTAACCCCGTACCCGTTGCCGCCACAGAAAAAGTTGATAATGATGAGTTACAAACAGTTTGACTTACCGGCTGCGTGGTTATAACAGGAGGCGTTGCAGCTGTTACTATATTATCAACCCGTATACCATCACCATTAAAACCCTTAATAGCAATTTCATCTATATCAGCAAAATTTGCGTTGCTTGCTAAACTTATGGTTGTTTTAGCAGTTGTGCTAAGTGTGGGTGTTGTAACGGCAGTGCCTATTGCCACACCATTGCGATAAGCCTGAATAGTAACTGTACTTGCCACAGATACTGCTTCCAAATCTATTGATGTAAGTTGAAACTCGCCTCCTGCAGCGGGTAAACTGGTGGCTGTTTGGCTACTTGCCGCGCCTGTGGCAGCACTCATAATGTATGCTGCTGCAACAGTAACACTCGATGTTGACCTGTTAAAATAAAGCATAGCATCGTTCCCCGAGAATGTATAAAACCCAACCTGTAAATAGTTGCTGTTATTCTCTCCGGTTCCTTGCGCTACGAAATCAAATCCTACGCCAGTATCGTTTGTATAGCCAGCGGCAGTGGTTGGCACAAAACAGGCGTACGCAGAACTCCCAACTACCTGGTTAGCCCCAGAAGCATATTGGAATGTAACAGTACCAGTAGCAGGCACCTGGGCATAAGCCACAAATGTATCGCCAAAAAACATTAAAAAAACAAGCAATAAATATACAGGTACGTTTATCTTCATATATGATCGATAATATAATTTATCAAATTACATTTAAGCCTTTACGGTCATATTCATGAAAAATTAATTGAAAGGCAAGAAAAAACAACTGTATATTCAATTTTTTTAAATTAATAAACGAAGGCTGAATAGTTGAAAATCAGCTATATAAAAAACTAATTTCTCAAACACCGCAATATACGGACTTTATGCGTGCTTGGTTTTTGATTTCAATGAAATAGCGTCAGATTTTTCAAAAAAAAAATCCCGCCGAATATGGCGGGATTTTTTTTGAAAATTAATATTGGTAACTACAGATAAATTAATATTAATTATAAACCATCTTGTAATTTTCGCTTTTTAGCTAAGCTGGTAGCGCCAAGGATAACAGATCCTGCTACTAAAACCCATACCCAGGTATCAATTGGGCAAGTTGTAGAATTTCCGGTAGGATCCGCTCCCTGGCAGGCTTCATCCTGGGCAAACAGCAGCGAAGGCGATAATACCAAAGCCATTGAAAAAACAAACAAAATTACTTTATTAAAAATTTTTGATCTATTACTGCACATTTCGCTTCTGCTTATTTAGTTTTTATAAATTTTGTTTTTGCCAGTACATTACCGTTATTATCCTTCAAAACGATGATATAAACGCCTTCTTTGTAATTGCTTACATCTTCTGTCCATGCAAAGGTATTTAATACGCGGTGATCCATAGATACTCCTGATGTATTATATATATCAGCTACGTAACTAGTAGCTGTAGTAGGTGTTGCATTAATCAATACATTAAGAATACTTGTAGCAGGGTTTGGATATACGCTAAAATAACCGGCTGAAGATACATTATTGTATCCTATAGTTATTAATGATGAATAAGTTATATTTCCATTAATATCGTTTTGCGCCAGTCTGTATACGTTTGCCCCAACAATAGGGTTAGTATCCACAAAAGTATAAGCGCTTGTGTTATTGCTTTGTACGGTATATATCTGGTTAAAATTATTGTTTGCATCTTCCTTTTGCAGGATAAAGCCTGTGTAATTACCTGCATTGTTAGCTAACCAATTTAATTGCACACCGGTAGTTACTTTTTGGCCGGTAAAAGTAAGCAACTGGTAAGGCGGCAAAGCTTCCCGTTCAAACACTATATCAAAACGATTTGCGCCATAGGTTGTGGTATCACTTGTATTGATAGTAAATGTATAGTTATTGTTAAGCACATTAACCGAATCATTTAGTTTATGGTCACGCAAATATACGTTATACAACGGATCGATATTTTTTATATCGGCAAGGCTTATAGTATAGGTACCGCTGGTAGTTGCTGACGCGTACAATTTTACCGTTTTGCCGTTAGTGTAATTACTAAGTTCATTTATACAAAGGCGCATACCATCTGATGAATAGCTTGACAGGTAAACCTGTGGCGCAGTACCATCCAAATCCACCGCATCTTCTGACCGTAAAAATTTATCAGACCATGCACTATTAAAATAAATACCTGTTTGGGTATATGTAGCAGAGTCCTTATTAATCTGTAAGTGCAAACCGGCCAAACCGCTTGGTAATACCTCGGCAGCAGATGTAGTTGTTGAGCCGGAGTTATTTAGTTTTTGACTCAATATTAACACCGGCGTGGTGCTTGTTCCCATTTGAACGTTAACCTTTTCATTTTCATAAAAAGTTAATGTAGATGTCGCGCTCAAGGCATCGGCATAAAACCCTTGCCCGCTGGCAATGTAAGGTTCGGCACCGGTAGTTGATGCGGTATGGCTTGCCCCGTTATATGCAACAAAGGTATTAAACGGCTCTTTCAACTCCCAAAATGATGGGCCAATATTGCCGGTACTTTTATTATCATAATAAACACTATCCAGATCAATTGTACTTTCATACGGATTGCCAACCTGGTTTAAACCAACTAAAGCGGGTGTAGCTGTGTTATTACCCCCTGATGTATAAGATAAAGCGGTGGTGGTTTTATTATAAATATAAACAGGTATAGTACCCTGGTTAAGATAACCAGTAGCAGAAGACGTAGCAGCGAGAGGCGGGTTTGCAGCCAAATTAGCAGCTGTATTTGGGCCAACAAAGTACATTTGCACAGAGTTACCTACCGGTACTTGTGCTGTTGTTTTAGTTGCTCCAGAGGTTGTGCCATAAGTAGTAACGTTATATGTTGTTGAACCTGTCATTGAATAAATACCAACATTTTTACCGCCTATAAATGTTTGAAAATTTTGTGCCCTCGATTCGTCATACAAATACATCAATGGGTTAGTTGTAGCTGTAGCATAACTAAACCCGGTACCCGGGCCCGCGGTTAATAAACCGGTATTTAACGAGTGTAAATCAATATAACCCCTTGTAGTTGTTTGGTTAGTAGTAAGGCTGGAAATGTTAACCGGAATGGTTAGCAACCTGTAATTTCGGTACCCTGTACCGGTTGGTATATAACGTTGCGCGGTTACACTGCCGGTTATAGAGTTTCCTGTCGGCAATATATCCACATTGGCAGTTCCGGCCGCCGTTGAAACTAATGTTAAGGTACTGCCAGAGGCTATGGTAATATTTCCGGCTGTGGCACCAAATGTACTGTACACGCTAACCGGGCCTGATACATTTAAGGATCCGCCAGTTACGGCATTTGATTCTGTTAAATTGGCAAGATAAACTTTGCTGGTAGTTGACCCATACAAATATTGTGTTTGCCCCGACAGGGCACCTGTACCGGTAAATGTTAAGCCACCTGTGGTGGTTGGGGTGATAGTAGAAGTGCTGTTTGCCCCGGATGAGATGGTGCCGCCCGTCGCTCCGTTATTATAAACATGGCAACCAACATATAATGTATTCCCATTTAAATAAAACTGAGCCCCTGATCCCATTGTTAATGAATATATTGGAAAAATAGAGCTACCTGCAGGTAATACCGGGTAGTTGGTGGTTGCTGGTATAGTTAAGCTTGCCGAACCATCTGTAGCAGGTTCGATATTTAAAGTACCGGTATTTGTACCGGTAGTTGTAACCGCACCTGTACAAGTCCAGTTTGCAGCGTTAGTTGCATCTGTGGTACCGCCTATCCAGGTATATGGAATAGATGCACCTATAGCTTGTGCATTTATAGCGTACCCACCGGTTAGCACAGCCGATATTGTTGTACTGGCGATGGTAAAAGTTGTTGGATTACTTTGATTGTAGTATTCTGCATTTATCCAGTCGCTAGATTTTGCAAGACTCGAAACGCGAGCTTCACTAATCGTACCATAAAAATAATACTGATTTCCACCTTCGCCCACACCAATATAATATGGGTTATTATTGGATGAACCGCTGGTTGTACTTTCAACCTGGTATTCGCCACCATCAACATAAGTTACAATTTTAGTACCATCAAAAACGCTTTGCAAATAATGCCATGCGCTGGTACCTATTGTAGGTGCTGCAGGAGTATATCCCCTGTTTATAGACCCTGTTGTTTCTGATTCGGGAATATTGGTAGAATATACACCTAGTTTATAACCACCCACACTTGCGGTTTGATTGGTCATTACTTTTTGATCATGCCCGGTTGCATTTAAGTTAACCCATGCAGATAGTGTAAACGTACTTGGAATATTTACGCCTCCGGAAACAGTTAATGAACCTGCTCCTTTAAAAATATAAGCACTGGTTGCCGCGGTAATACCCGCAGCCGTACGAACTTCGCCCGCGCCCAATGTAACACCGGAGCTACTTTGGGTTGCGTTATGCGCGTTGGCCGTTGCATCTTTTACATATCCGGTTGTTGTAGATAAAGCACCTTCATCAAAGTGATATACTGCCGCGTAATCACTTGCCCATGCAGCCTGCGTAAAGGCCGTTGTATGGCCAGGCGCGGCAGAACCAAAGTAAAAAGTAAGCGCTGTATTGGTTGATGTTACTGTAGGTACGTTTACCCAAACTAATAAAGCTCCGGTAGTCGTATTATAACTTTCAACCTGGTAGTATAATTCGGTTGTGCTGCCCTGCATGGTAAATGCAAAATCATAACCGTTGGTTGCGGTGTTCCCAAGAGGGAATTGAACATTATTTGCGCAATTTCCAGTAGCTATCAGTGCGTTTTCCTGGATGTAAACCAAAGCCGGAAAGTTACTCAATGTGCTGGTTATACCGCCGGTTATTTGGGAAGTATTTAAAGCTACATTTTGGCTAAATGCATAATTACCTGCGGTAACGTTAAGGCCACCCACTGTTACCGATTTTGTATAAACCGCGCTGCAACCATTGGCATTTGTTTCGGTTAGTGTAATAGTTTTAGCACCCATGGTAGACCAACTTACGGTAAAAGGCCCCGACCCTGTACCTGTAGACGGCGTTCCGCCACCAAAATCCCAGCTATAAGTATCTCCTGATACTAATGTACCCGAATAGGTTATGGCAGTGCTTGCCCCCACAGCAACAGATGTTGATGATGCTGTAAATACAGGTGTTGGTTCGGCAAATAATTGTGGCGTTACGTTTTCTGAGTAGCTACAAGTTCCGGTAACGGTTAATACGTAGGTGCCCAAATCGGTTGCTGATGCCGTAGCATCAACTGTTGGATTTTGTGCAGTTGATGAAAAATTGTTAGGGCCCGTCCACGAATAAGTTGCTCCGCTTACTGAATTCGCTTGTAATGTTAAAGGCGCGCCTACACAGGCCTGGGCTCCTGCACCGTATAATGTAAATACCGTTGCTGGGGTAATTGCCGAAGTATATACGCAAATATCATCCATAGTACCGGTATAGTAATAATTGGTTGATGGGGATGGCCAGCCCGAAAGGTTATCCTCACCAATACGCCAATAACCGCTAAAAGCTTGCGCAACCGTATAACCCGCATTAGCCGAAATTTCCTTTCCATCAACATATAAAGACATACCTGCTGTTGAGGATAAAATACCGGTAACCATATGCCAGTTACCATCGGCGTAGTTTGTAGCGGATGGCGTACAAACAGTATCTGTTACACCAAGGGTTCCGTTATATATACCAAATATAAGTTGGCCCGAATTACTCATGTAAATCTTACGGTCATGCGTGCTGCTATTGCCATTATTTTGCGTTCCACCAAAACCAATTAGTAACCCGCCAGCTGTAGTGGTATTAAACCATAAATTGATAGTAAAATTGTTGGGTCCGGCAGCGGCAGCAGTCGTTGTATAAATATAGCCGTTGGTACCATTACTGTTAGTAGCTGCAAAGTTATAGGCACTATTAGAGTTACCAAACCTATCGGATGTAAGCGTTACATCACCACCATAAATTGCACCATTATTGCCTGCCGAAGACGCATCATTAGCATTGCCTGTAAATGGATAGGAGAACGTTAAGCCTGTACCCGTTGGCGCAGATGATAGTGTTGGCGCAGCGGTTACTGTAGCAGCAACCGTTGTGGCAGAACTTGTAGAACCGCCAACAGTATAAGTCACATAAAAATTAGTTGCTCCGGTAAGGTTAGCACTTGTATAAGTTTTAGATGTACCGCTTTGTAATAAATCAGTAAGTGCTGCATCTGCGTAAAATTTATAGGTACCACCTGTTGTTGAGGCATCGGCTGCTGTAAGTGTTATTGGAGTTTCGTTACATACCGGGCCATTTGTTGTTACTGTAGGTGGTGCGGCTACCACCGTTATTGAAACTGTTGCATAACCTGATACAGTTCCATTTCCTGTGTTTGAAGATCTGGCTGCATAGGTATAAGTACCCGGTGCGGTTGGTGCCGTAACAGTTATCGAATAAGGGCTGCTACCATCGGTACTTATTAGGGTATAAGTAGTACCAATGTATGTATAAAAACTCACTTGGTTTGCACCACCGCCAAGCGTAGCTGTAAAAGTGAATGTACCGCCTGCATTTACAGTTGTGCCACTGGTTGGAGAGGTAATAGCAACAGTATAAGTTGCAGCAAAGCTATTTTTACTAACCCCTAAAACAAGCACTACTGTGCATAACAGCTTAAAGAAAAATGTTTTATGTAATTGTGTATTCAATTTTTCAAATATTAAATTGTATCAGCAGCTAAATTATTTATTGCCTTTATTACGAAAGAATAACGTTTAGGGTTTACTATCAATAGCTTAATTGAGCCAAAACTAAGCAATGGGGCATAAACAAACAAGCAGGCGAGTAT
>Ga0302300_1001213_pt1 | contig 15127 bp, 14 predicted proteins | sample III_Palsa_E1_1_FD_198756 | JGI IMG/M metagenome (GOLD analysis project Ga0302300, IMG submission 198756) | Peat permafrost microbial communities from Stordalen Mire near Abisko, Sweden - III_Palsa_E1_1 | ecosystem: Environmental > Terrestrial > Soil > Palsa > Peat permafrost | place: Sweden... | reverse complement strand
GAAATCTCGGGGATGCGGTTGCTTGAATAAGCGAATAACTGGTAAAAAGTAGATCGGTAAAAATCTCCGGCCTTATCCTTCGCCGCGAATAATATCTTTAGCCTGTCCGCCAGTTTATCCACCGTTTTGGTAGTTTCCAGCGATGGGAACTTTACTTTTTGGGATGGTTTATACTCCAAAGTTTTAAGATCGAGCGCGTAAAATACATTGGCTCCGTTCACCTTGTCCTTTTTATAAAAGCCCTGCCCGGTTTTACTGCCCAGCCAGTTGTTTTTCACCATACCGGTTACAAATTCAGGGATCTGGAACAGGTCCTTCGCCTCATCATCAGGCGCGTTGGCGCTTAATCCGTTAGCCACATGTACCATCGTATCTAAACCTACCACATCATTGGTGCGGAACGTGGCCGATTTTGGATGACCGATCACCGGCCCTGTCAGTTTATCCACTTCTTCTACCGTCATGCCGGTTTTGTCCACATAATGCAGCACGCTCATGATGCTGAAAACGCCAATCCGGTTGCCTATGAATGCCGGTGTATCCTTGGCCAGAACCGTAGTTTTGCCCAGGAATTTTTCGCCATAAAGCAATAGGAAATCGGTAACTGTGCTTAGCGTATCCGTTGTAGGAATAATTTCGAGCAGTTTTAGATAGCGCGGCGGGTTAAAAAAGTGTGTGCCACAAAAATGCTTTTTAAAATCATCGCTGCGGCCCTCCGTCATCAAATGGATCGGGATGCCCGATGTATTGGAGGTGATGAGCGTACCCGGCTTGCGGTATTTTTCAACCCTTTCAAATACTTTTTGTTTAATGTCGAGGCGCTCAACCACCACTTCAATCACCCAGTCGCAATCCGCTATTTTGGGCATATCGTCATCAAAATTGCCGGTTGTTATTCTTTTGGCAAATGATTTCAGGTAAATGGGCGATGGGTTCGATTTCAAAGCGAAGGCCAGCGCGTCATCAACTATTTTATTCCTTGCCTTTTTATCATTGGCGGGGGCATCCTTTGGTACAATATCCAGCAACAGCACCTGCAGGCCCACATTGGCAAAATGGCAAGCTATCCTGCTCCCCATTACACCCGAGCCCAGTACCGCCACTTTTTTTATTATTCTTTTAGCATCCATTAGTATCTGTTTATACTTATTAATTTGATATTATTCTGCCCTTGTCCAGGTAGTAGTGCGCCCAAAAAGCGAGATACCGATATAGCCGCGTATATCCAGTTCCTTACCTTTATAGGTTATGTTGCAGGAGTAGGTTTTGCCATTAAGCGGATCGTAAATTTTACCATCAGTATATTTATCATCACCATCTTTCACAAAATCGGTGAGCACCTGCAACCCGAGCCGGGGCCTGCTGCGCAGTTTTGGGTCCTCATTCAACTCATCAACCTTTGGCTTACCATTTTTCAGGGGCTCTTTTAGCCAAACCACCTTGCCATAAAATTTGCCGTGATCCTGTGTTATCAGCACCTTAGCGCTTTTAATATCGTTGTACCACAGGCCCTCTAACTTGTCGGTTTGGGCTTTGGCGGCAATATTTATGGCCATCATCACCAGCGTTAGCATAGCCAAACGCAAGGCATACTTTTTAAATACAGACATTATTTTAAGGTTTTATACCTGGCTATATCAATTCCTGCAATAAATTATCCACAGTAAATATTACATATTCTCTATTTACAGCGGTAATAAAATTAATTCAGAATGATCTAATCAGGTTATGATTTATAATTTAGTCCCGATAACTATCGGGATGGTTTTTTCGATAACAAATATCCTTTTAAGCAAGCGTATATCAAGGTCTAAATCACGGAAACATTTGTCAATATTTCGGTTGTTTAGCGCGGGCTCCGAAAACACTGTCATTGCGAGCGATAGCGCGGCAACCTTGTAGCCAATGTATGTTCGTTAGCATAGCTACGAGGTTGTTTCGTCGTTCCTCCTTACAGCAATGACACATAGTTGACATTATGGATTTAACCCTTTCAAGCCCTCCACAAGCCCAACATATTGCTGCATCGCATCTTCTGCACTCACACCTTTCAACTTTGCCCAGGCATCATACTTGGCCTTTGCTACAAAATCAAACATATTGGGCACTTCGGCATTTATATCGCCTTCGGTGCCCTGTTTATACAGGCTGTATAATTTGAGCAGCGTTTCATTATCCGGTTTCGAGGGCAATTGCTTACTATCCGCTACCGCTTTTTCAAAATTATCTTTCAGTTCCATCTTTAGTTTTTGGGTTTGGCTTGTTCTTCCATATAATCCTCACCTTTGGGCGATTTCATGAAAAGTTCGGTCAATTCTGTTGGCAATACAGCCAGCTTACGTTTTTCCAGATCGATCCAGGCGCCATCGGCTATGATAATGGCTGCTTTGATACCATCGCTGCGGAATATCTCGTGCCTGATCGTCCAGCGGGAACCATCGGGCCGCGATTTGATCAATTCGCAGGTTACCTTGATCTGATCGTTCATCACCACTTCGCGCAGGTAAAACAATTCTTCCCTGAATAGCAGCGGGCCAACCTTATATTTAAACAATTCCGATGGCTTTAGTCCCAGGCTTTCGAGCATGGTTAAACGGGCTTGCGCGCCAAAATCGGCATAAGCCGAGTGCCGCATGTGCTGGTTAGCATCAATTTGCGACCATAACACCTGGCCCTCATAAAATATGTTCATCAGGGCTGATTATTTATGTTGTTTGAATTTTTTAACCGCTTCAGTCAATCTTGGTAAAATTTCCATCGCATCGCCAATAACACCATAGTTTCCCGCTTTAAAAAACGGAGCTTCCGGGTCTTTATTGATCACCACGATAGTTTTTGAACCGTTAACCCCTGCCAAATGCTGAATTGCGCCGGAGATACCCACCGCTATGTACAAATTCGGACGAATAGTACCGCCGGTTTGCCCCACGTGCTCATGATGCGGGCGCCAATGCGCGTCGGCTACCGGGCGTGAGCAGGCGGTTGCCGCGCCTAATTCTTTGGCCAGGTCCTCTATCAAACCCCAGTTCTCAGGGCCTTTCATACCTCTGCCACCCGATACTACCAATTCGGCATCTGCCAAAGCGATCTCGCCGGTTACTTTATTTACTTCTTTTACCTTGATGCCAAAATCTTTATCGCCAAAAGTTACCTCCAGTTTTTCAACCGATGCCTTGCCTTCAACCGGCTGTAGCTGGAAAGAGTTAGCCATCAAAGTGATCACCTTAACATCACTCGTAACATTCATATACGCGAATGCCTTGCCCGAGAATACTGCCTTTTTAATTACAAAGCCCTTATCCAGGTCGGGGTATGATAATGCTCCCGCTACTAAACCGGCCTGCAATTTTACAGCAACACGCGGCGCTACGGCACGGCCATTAATATCATGCAGGGCAATTATTACCTTGCTGTCTTCCTTTTTAGCGGCGGCTATTAAAGCGTTGGCATAAGCGCGGGCATGCAATTCGTCCAGGCGCTTATCGGCAACGTGAAGCACTTTTGTAGCGCCATAAGTGCCCAGATTTTCCAGTTCACTATCGGCAATGGTGCCTACAACAAGCGCCGTAGCGGTAGTCCCCAGTTTTTTGGCAATGCCCGCGGCATATTGTACCGCTTCAAAACTCTTCTTTTTTATATTTCCTTCGGTATGTTCTACCAATACTAATACAGACATGTTTTTCAGTTTTTTTGTTAGATAACCTTTGCTTCGGTATGCAGTAATTCCACCAGTTCATCCATATTATCGGCGCTCACCATTTTAATGCCCGCCTTAGCCGGGGGCATCTCATACGATAAAATTGCCGTAACCGGCGCTATGGCCAATGGAGTAACAACAGTCAACGGCTTGGTACGCGCGCCCATTATACCCCGCATATTTGGAATACGTGCTTCGGCCACACCTTTTTGGCAGGCAATTACCGCCGGGAAGGTACAGGTATCGGTTTCTTCGCCGCCTTCTATCTCGCGTTTTACAGTTACGGTGCTGCCTTCTACCAGTATATTGGTAGCGAAACCGATATAATCCGCATCCAGCAGTTCAGCCAGCATTACGCCTACTGTACCATTGTTGTAATCTATCGATTCCTTGCCGCAAAGCACCAGGTCGTACCCAACCGACTTAGCGTAATCAGCAATATAGCTGGCAGTTTGGTAGGGATCGTTGCTATCCGCGTCGATCCGCACGGCCTGATCGCCGCCCAATGCCAACGCTTTCCTAATCACCGGCTCGGTATCGGCCTTGCCAACGGTTACCAAATGCACATCGCTGGCAATGCCAGCTTCCTTCAGTTCCAGCGCGCGGATCAAAGCGTACCATTCGTCATAAGGGTTAATGATCCAGGTAACACCCTGGGCATTCAAAGCCGTATCATTATCTTTTAAAACAATTTTGGTGCTGGTATCAGGCACCTGGCTTATACACACTAATATTTTCATTTTTTGTAGTAGATATATTTTTACAAACTGTCATTTCGAACGATAGTGAGAAATCTTCTACGCCAAGCATTTGCGTAAGCAGGATGTAGAAGATTTCTCTCTCGTTCCTCGTTCGAATGACAATCAAATTTATGACTTTATTTCAGAACCCTCTCCTTTGGAGAGGGCAGGGTGAGGCTCTAAAAACAATATTTATTTTCTTCGATCAACTTAGCAGCGATATTCCTTCTGGCCTGCGTGGTATTAAAATCCTCCGTTTTAGTGTAGCGTTTCAAACCCATCAGCATCATTCTGCGTTCATCACCTTCAGCAAACGAATTTATGGCTTCCCTGCCAGATTTAAATATCTTTTCGGCTGCATCGTTAATATAAACACGCATTATGTCCAATTGTTCCTTGCAGGCTTCTTCGCCACGCATGCCAACCAGTTTTTCCACACGTAATTGGGTCGATTCACTTACATATAGTTCGATCAGCATATCGGCCAGGTTCATCAGCACTTCCTGTTCCTTGCCTAACTGCTGCATTAATTTTTGAACTGCCGCGCCTGCAACCATCAACACCGCCTTTTTAAAATTGGCTACGTATTTTTTCTCTTTGCTGAATAACCCCTCATCCTCGCTTCCGCCAAAATCAGGGATGCTCATCAACTCACCGGCTACCTTTTGAGCCGGGCCCATCAGGTCGAGCTCACCCTTCATGGCGCGTTTCAGCATCATGTCGATCATCAGCATGCGGTTAATTTCGTTGGTTCCTTCAAATATCCGGTTAATACGCGAATCGCGGTAAGCACGGTCCATCGGCGCTTCGGCGCTGTAACCCATCCCACCGTATATCTGTACGCCTTCATCCACCACATAATCCAATGTTTCAGAAGCATTCACTTTGATGATGGCTGCTTCAATAGCATATTGCTCGGTGCCTTTCAGTTTGGCTTTAATCGCATCCATACCGGTTTCTATCAGGTGCTCGGTAGCCTCTTCCATGTTCTGGCTGGCGCGATAAATGGCCGATTCCGACGTATAGGTTAATATAGCCTGCTGTGCCAGCTTATAACGGATAGCCCCATATTTGGATATGGGACGACCAAACTGCTCTCTTTCATTCGCATATTTAACCGATAAGCCGATCACTTCTTTACTGGCACCAACCGTACCGCCGCCTAATTTAATGCGGCCCAGGTTCAATATATTTACCGCTATTTTAAAACCGTTCTGGCGTTCGGATAGCAGGTTTTCAACCGGCACTTTGCAATCGTTAAAAAATACCTGGCGGGTGGAGCTGCCTTTTATGCCCATTTTATGCTCTTCGGCATTCAGGGTAATGTCTTCAAAACCTTTTTCCACAATAAAGGCGCTCAGGTTCTCATCATTATCTATCTTGGCGAATACCGTAAAAACATCCGCGAAGCCAGCGTTGGTGATCCACATTTTCTGGCCGGTAAGCAGGTAGTATTTGCCATCTTCTGATAGCTTTGCCCTTGCCTTGCCCGAATTTGCATCCGAACCGGAACTTGGCTCTGTTAAGCAATAAGCTCCCTTCCACTCGCCGCTGGCCAGTTTGGGGATATATTTTGCCTTCTGCTCCGCGTTGCCGTAATATAATATGGGTAAGGTACCTATACCCGTATGCGCCGAAAAAGCCACTGAAAATGAATTTCCCGCACCCAATTTTTCGGTTACCAGCATGGATGTTTTAAAATCCTTACCGAAACCACCATATTCCTCTGGAATAGAGATGCCCAGCAAACCCAGTTCGCCGGCGGTTTCCATCAAATGCGGCATCAGGCCTGCTTCCTGCTCATCAATCCGTACTAAATTCGGCGTAATGTGCTGCGCCAAAAAGTTGGTACAGGTTTCAGCTATCATCAACTGTTCCTCGTTCCATTCTTCCGGAATAAAAACATCACCGGCCTGGGTTTCCCTTATCAGGAACTCGCCGCCCTTTATAGCTTTTACAGCTTCAGTATCATTCATAAAAAAATATTTTTAGGGTTATTTTATAATAAATAACCAGGCTTTTGCCTGTGCCGGTTTTCGCGCCGGCATTGGTTTTATAATCAGGAGTAAAATTAGAACGCTTGCCAAAGCAATGAAAGGTCTGCAATACGGAGATTTTCGTCAAAAAGTCGGAAAGGGAATTTTTGTTGTGAATGTGAAGATGATGTATTACGAGCCTGATTTTCTTTAATTGAATTTTTATAGAATCAAAAAAGGGTGTTCCATGAAACAGGTGAAACACTATGAAACACATCAATAGTTAATGAATTTTATAGAGAGTAAAATAATATTAACTATTAGGCATGTGAGGCTAATTGTTACACCGAGCTTGTGTGAGGTAGAATTAAGGATATTGCCAAAGGACAATAATTTACGAAGACTTCCCGACTTCGTAAATTTGCTATCCAGGTCCATTATACCCGCAGCATCAGTTACGATTTAGTAGATGTATATCAACTACAACCAAACTTCCGAAGTCAGGAAGACTTCGGAAGTTAATGTCATGTAGCTTTTCTTCGGCTAATGGTAAATTCAATTACCTATTCATATTGCGCGTTATACACGTTCAAAGCACGTTTACCGTGTTTGGCGGCCTCTATAAAATTAACTACCGATGAGATCAGGAACGCGCTGGCTATCCCGGTAAAAACATAGGCGCCGGTAAGGCTGTGGTGCTGATAAATAAAGACGGCCTTGCCGTCGACTATACCGGTTGTTTCGCCCGCCATTTTATTATGGTTGGCATATTCAATACCCGCGGCCGCACCCGTTACGGCGAAGCCGCCGAAGGAAACCCAACTCCAGATGATGCTGCTTTTAGCCGCGCGGAACTCTGTGGCCGATGGCGCGTAGGCCAGTAGTTTTATCTGAATATCCTGCGGGGTTTGTAGCTTGCCGCCGATGCTGTATAGATAGGCAGTATGTGTGCCCACTTCGGCAGGGATGATCTTGATTACACTATCAGGTTGCGCATGCGCTGGTTTAACATCCTGGGCCTGTACCAGTAACCCGAACGACAATAATAACAAAGTGATAACAATAGGCTTTTTCATTTTTTTTAAAATTTAGATTGTTTAACGTTATGTGAATTTATAAGTTAAACTCAGCGCATTGCCCATAGTAAATTGGAGTATGTAACAAACCGATGACTGCCACAAACAAGTTACAAACATGCTTGGATGAACATTTTTAACACAAAGAAAAAACGTACAGGAGCACGGTATTGAGCTTTTTGAGGCGTAAAGCTATAGGACATTAACTTCGGAAGTTTGGAAGTAGTGAATATGCACCAATCTATATCTTAATAACCAATCTATATCTTAATAATTAACCTGCAATTGCGCTGATAATAAATTTACGAAATCAGGAAGACTTCGTAAATTAATGTCCCGCGGCTTTGTGGACTAAAAAAAACTCAATCTAAACCATACAAGCGCTGTGCCTCTCTGTGTTTTCCCTCTGTGAACTTTGTGGTTAAAAAAATTAAATAGAAGTCGCCACTCTATAATCCGACGGTGATAGCCCCGTATGATTTTTAAAGTATTTACCAAAGGACGATTGATCCGGGAAATTGATATCCTCGGCAATCCGCGCTATGCCTATGTCGTGGTTTCTTAGCAATACCTTTGCTTCCAGTATCACCGCGTCATCTATCCACTCCCCTGCCGTTCTGCCGGTTACTTCCTTAATGGTTTCGGTTAAATGTTTGGACGATACATATAGCGCATCGGCATAATACTGCACGTTGCGGTGTTCTTTATAATGATGGAAAACCAGGTTCTGGAAAAGTACATTCAGTTCCTGCTTACGGGTTTGCTTGCCTTTTACCATTACATGATGATTCTGATAGATGCTCTCCACCTCATAAAGCAGCGATGTTAATATGCTCCGCGATATTTCCATGCGGTAGGGATGCTCCTCGCGCTCCAGCTTTTTCTTCATCAGCATATAAATATCCAGCAGCATTTCTATTTCCTCATGGTCGGGGTAAATAACCGGCAGCGAAGCATTTTTAAAATAGCTAAACGACTCCAAAAAATGGCTATTTACATTATTCTCGGTTAAAAACGCCTTGGAAAATACAATAAAGCGGCATAAAAAATCGTCGCTGTAATTATAGATACGCAAAATATGAAAGGGTGTGGCCAGCAGCATAGCATCCGGCCTGGCCTGGTAAACCTGCAGGTTCACCTCAACCTGCGCGCTGCCACGGGTACATATACCTATAATATAACCATCTGATCGATAGGGATATTCGCTAAGGCTTAATAATTGCTTTTCATCGGTAATAAAAAAATCGGGGCCTATGAGTTTATCCGCGTATAGGTCGGCAAACTTCGATAAACTTAACTGGGCAATCTTTTTACTCATCTATACGCAATATATCTTTACCGGCTTAAAGTCGAATATCACCAAACTTAATCATTTTAATCCCAAAATAGTGTCATTCTTTCTCCGACTTTTTGACGAATATCTCCGCATTATAGCCCTTTTTTTGCTATAAATCCAAGCTAATTTTATTTTTTTAACCGTGCATGCCTTGTGAGCACACAAACTGCACATTATAAACCAATTATATTTAATTATGAAGAAACTATTACTATTGGTGCTTGCACTAATACCTGTTATTTCGTTCGCGCAGGGTTTCCAGGTTAACCTGGACGGAGAGAAGCAAATAGGTATGGGCCACACAGGTACCGGCCTTGTTTCAGACGGAGCATCTGTATTATTTAACCCGGTTTTCCAATCGGTTTTTAACCCTTCAGGTACGTCTATTCAGGATCATACCGAAAACAAAATTGCCACACCATTTAATTTTTACGCAACCTGGGGCCCAAAAGCATCCTGGTGGAAACTTGGCCTGGGCGTTTATACGCCTTTCGGCGGTTTAACCGATTGGGGAAATAACTGGCAGGGCAAATATGTGCTGGAAAGCCTCGATCTTAAAGCTATTTATTTTCAGCCTACGTTAAGTATAAAACTGGCCGATTTTTTAAGCGTTGGCGGTGGTTTTGTATATAACCGGGGCAGCGTTGATTTAACACAGGCTATACCGCTCACCAATTCTGCCGGGCAGGATGGCCAGGCCGAACTTAAAGGCAGCGGCAAAGGCTACGGCTGGAACGCCGGTATATTTATAAAAACCGAAATAGGTATGACGGTAGGTATCACCCACCGTTCGGGCGTAAATACCACCATTAATAACGGCGATGCCATATTCACCGTTCCGCCATCGTTACAAAGCGGTTTCCCGCAGCCAAATACCTTCAGTTCCAGCATTCCATTGCCATCAACCACTTCATTAGGGCTGGGTTTTTATCCATCAAAACAATGGACGCTGGCCTTTGATGTGAATTTAGTAGCCTGGAGCGTTTATAAAGTATTAGCCTTTAATTATGCTATAAATACACCCGACTTACAGGATACCTACTCGCAGCGTAATTACCAGGATGCCGTAAGCTTGAGGGCAGGCGCGCAATACCAGGCCAATAGCAAACTGGCTTTGCGTTTTGGTGGCGGTTACGCAACTACAGCCGTAGAGGATGGTTATGTTACCCCCGAAGCCCCTGATGCCAACCGTGTTTATGTAACAGGCGGCTTAGGCTATAAACTGGCCAGCAGGCTTGATCTCGACCTTTCATTTGAATATGAGCACCTGATGCAGCGCAGCGGTACCAATATTCAATATCAATTGGCAGGAACTTATGAAACCAATGTTTATACACCCGGTTTATCACTGGCTTACCACTGGTAATTTAAAACAACACAAAAAACATGAAGAACTTTAAATTATATATTATTGCGGGTGTAGTTTTTTTAGCTGCCTGCAAGCCCGAGATCCACAACCCCGCACCCTCAAAAGGTTCGGCTGATTTTACCCGCTTTATTGCGGTAGGTAACTCCTTAACAGCAGGTTATTCCAATGGCGGCTTATACCTTGCCGGCCAGCAAAACTCATACCCATCAATCATGGCGCAGGAAATGCAGGCTGTAGGCGGCGGCGTATTTAACCAGCCCTTATTCAGTGCCGATCAGGCCAATGGATCAGGCTACCTTACCTTAACCGGTTTTACTGCCACCGGTTCGCCTATTACTGCTGATGTTACCACTAGCCTGGCCATCAGGGGCATTTTGCCTGTACCGGGCTTTGGTAATGTAACCTTATACACCAAATACACCGGCGATATTGAAAACTACGGTGTACCCGGAATAAAACTGGAGGAAATAACCTACGCGCCTTACGGTAACCTGAATGGTTATTTTGAACGTTTGCTGCCGGGCGACGCCCCTACCAATACTACCGACTACCTTGATTTTGTAACCGCCAAGCCATTTACCTTCTTTTCCGACTGGTTGGGAAATAACGATGCGCTGTTATACGCCACAAGCGGCGGCGCAGGCGATGTGCTTACCGACCCGAACATATTTGCCGAGTTGTATGCTTTATCCATCAGCAAACTGACTGCTTCGGGTCAAAAAGGTGTTGTAGCCACTATTCCCGATGTTACCTCCATCCCCTATTTTAGCACCGTAACTGTTGGCGCTGTTTTGGGTGCCGTGCAAAAAGCAAACCCTACTGTACAGGCTTTGTATATTAATGCCCTGGTATCGGGCACCACCTATGCGCCGAGAGCGGCTACGGCCGATGATCTGCTCATCTTAACATTCCCAACCAGCCTTATCGGTACGCTGGTATCAACGCCCTATGGCATGCTGCCTTACGGTTTAACCCCGTACTCACCTATCGATAATCAATACGTACTGGATGCCAACGAAGTGGCTTTAACCCGTAACGCCGTACAATCATACAACGCTACCATTAAATCAATAGCCGCCCAAAAAGGCCTGGCCCTTTTTGATGCCTATACGTTTTTAAATAATTTAAAACTAAACGGTTTGGAGATAGACGGTTTGAGCCTTAATGCATCATACATCAGCGGTGGCGTGTTCTCGTTGGATGGTGTACACCTTACCCCGCGTGGTTATGCAATTGTGGCTAATGAATTTATAAAAGCAATCAATAGCCAGTATGGCTCAAGCATTCCACTGGCCAACATCGCCAGCTACGAAGGCTTAAAGTTCCCATAAGGTGATTTAAATATTTCCCTTGATATTAAATAATGCGCTGCGAGGCGCATTATTTTTTTGTTCAATTTATTATAAATACCAATTTGGTTTTTGGTATAAAAATAGTTTATATTTGTTTCAATCAAATCATTTTAACCATGAGCAGGGAGTTAACAGAGTTTTCAGAATTGATTGATGAGCAATTTGAACTACCATGGACAAACCAGCGCTCCAGCTTCTGGAGCTTTTTGTTTGGCTGGTTCAGGTAATAAAAAGCACACCAAAATTATTTAGCTATATAAGCCTATATAGCGCTGAACAATAATGCTTGATCCCAGCATTTTGCTTAGTACATGCGAATAAAAAATGGTGCATATATCCTCCTATCCGGCAGCTAATCATATCATTTCATTATAGCCAACTACCTCATTGTTGATTATGCTTTTTGGGGATCAGCCTATTTGAATCGCTCATAAATTTATCGCCTAAAAAGAGCCCCGACGCCTATAAACAGGGCGCTAAATAAAATATGCAATCGATTGTAATTTCCATAATATTTTGCAGATATTTACCAGGCCAATCATAACCAATTTATTAAACGCCCCTTAATTTACAATGAAAAGCAGTATCAGCCTGGTCATTTTTGTGCTTGTTATTTATTTAACAGGGCAACCGGCATTCGCCCAGGTGAAGCTACCCCAGCTCATTGGCGATCACATGGTTTTGCAGCGCGACACAAAAATCACGATATGGGGATGGGCATCGGCAGCTGAAAAGGTGGTAGTTAAGTTTTATGGGCGGAAGTATCAAGCTATTACTTCAGGGGATGGTAAATGGTCGGTCGTTATTAATCCGATGAAAAGTGGTGGCCCCTACGCTATGGATATAAAGGCTAAAAACCACATCATCATTCACGATATACTGATAGGCGATGTATGGTTTTGCAGCGGGCAATCCAACATGGTATTGCCAATGGAGCGGGTAAGGGAAAAATATCCGGAGGAAATAAAAAACGCGAATTATAACCTGATCAGGAACTTTTTTGTTCCCACAGTTGCAGATGTGAACCATATAACCGCCGACCTGCCCAAAAGCAAGTGGGCAGTTTGCGATTCAACTACTGTACTTCAATTTGGTGCCGCAAGCTATTTTTTTGCTAAACAGCTGTTTAACAGATACCATGTTCCTATCGGCATAATTAATTCCAGCGTGGGCGGCACACCCATACAAGCCTGGATAAGCGCAGACGGGCTAAAGAATATCGAACCCTATAACGAGCGGATCATTCAATTAAAAGATACCGCTTATCTCCGTCAAGTTGAGGCAATGCCGCTTATAAAAAACGTACCTGTTACCGACAAGGGCTTAACCGGCACAAAAACCTGGTACGATACCACTTACAGGCCTGTAAACTGGCATCATTTCTGGCTGCCGGGTTATTGGGCCGATCAGGGCGTAAGGGGTTTAAATGGTGTGGTTTGGTTCAGGAAAGAGGTTGTTTTGCCTGCCGCGTTCGCGGGTAAACCCGCCAGGCTTTTTATGGGCCGGATAGTCGACGCGGATTATGTATATATAAATGGCGTGCTGGTTGGATCTACCACTTACCAGTACCCGCCCAGGCGTTATCAAATACCTCCGGGATTATTAAAGGCCGGTAAAAACCTGATCGTGATCAGGGTAATTAATACTATGGGAAAAGGCGGCTTTGTGCCCGATAAAAAGTATTTCATCAGCTGCGGACAGGATACCATTGATCTTCGCGGCGACTGGCAATATAAAGTAGGCGATGTTTTCGACCCATCAAACAATAAAACTGACCATGAGATCTTCGCGGCGCAAAATGAACCTGCCGGGCTTTACAATACCATGGTGTCGCCGGCTATTCAATATGCCATAAAAGGGATATTGTGGTACCAGGGCGAAGCCAATACCAACAAACCCCTGGAATATAAACGCTTATTACCAGCGCTGATAGCTGATTGGCGTAAAAACTGGAATGAGGGCGATATCCCCTTTATTTACGCGCAATTACCTAATTTTATGGAGGTGCAATATTCACCGGCTGAAAGCCAATGGGCCGAATTAAGGGAAGCACAGCTACAAACACTGGCTATCCCCAATACCGCCATGAGCGTTAATATTGATGCCGGTGAATGGAATGATATTCATCCTCTTGATAAAAAAGACGTAGGTTACAGGCTGGCCCTGGCTGCTGAAAAATTAGCCTACGGCGATACGGCATTGCTTAGCTCGGGCCCTATCTATAAATCGGCAAGGGTAGCCGGTGATAAAATCATCATCAGTTTTAGCGATACCGGCAGCGGGCTTACTTCAAAAAATGGCGAAGAATTGAGCCAGTTTGCTATTGCCGGGGCAGATAAAAAGTATGTTTGGGCAAAAGCCATTATAAAGGATAACCGGGTAATAGTTTGGAACAGTGATATAGCGAATCCCTTATATGTGCGCTATGCCTGGGCCGATAACCCCAGGGATGCCAATTTATGTAATCAAGAAGGTTTACCCGCCTCGCCGTTCACCACTGATCCGAATGAATAAATAATGATGAAAAAGTACGCCGGTATATTGGGTTAATTTGGGTGATATTTTTGCCGAACAGGTGAACACAAACAAGGTAGCTAAACCATGTTTTGACGCTTAAAAAAGGCCTGTATATTGTCGGGCGCGGTCATTAAATAGGTTTGGAGTCCTAATCTTCTGGCGGTTTCAAGGTGTTGGGGGCTATCGTCAATAAACAAAGTTTCGGAAGGATTGAGGCTGTTTTCCTGCAACACCTGTTCAAAAATGGCGGATTCGGGTTTGCGTTTACCCATCATGTGCGAGAAGTAGGTTTTCTCGAACAAAGGATCGTTATTATCCAGCCCGAAGTGCTTCTTTATGTACTGATTAAAGTAATTGTAATGAATGGAATTGGTATTGCTGAGCAGGAAAGTGCGGTATTTGCCCTTTAGCTTTAACAGCAGGTCGTGATTGCCTGCGGGAATATCCAGGAATATGGCGTTCCAGGCACCATCGATCTGCCCATCGGTGAGTTCAGGCTTTTGTGCCAGTTCCCTTATGCGGCTACGGAAATCGGCATCGCTTATTTCGCCGCGTTCCAGCAGGTTAAACACGGCATCCTGGTGGCGGTGCCCATAAAAATCGCTGGCGTTATCAATGCCAAGCTTTTGCCAGGCCTGCTGTACTTTAGTAAAATCGATGTTAAAGATCACGTTTCCGTAATCAAATATGATGTTTTTAATATTTTGCATAAATAGTGCTTTGTAAGGGCGAATTTTGTAAATTTCCTGAACTTACCTGCTGCAAAATAATGAAAAAAATATTGTTATTTATTGTGCCTTTAGTCCTGCTGCTTGTTGGTGTGTATGCCAAGCGAAAGTTCTTCGACCCAAAGCAACGCCTTAATGCAGCAACAGAACAGGTTGCAAAACTCGCCGGCAAAAGCCAGCTAAAGGACGGAGACATCATTTTTCAAACGTCTCTTTCCAGGCAAAGCGCGGCCATCCAACTAGCAACGCATTCCCAATACAGCCATTGTGGTTTGATTTATAAAACCGGCGACAGTTATTTTGTTTACGAAGCAGTGCAGCCGGTAAAACTAACCC
>Ga0302300_1001212_pt1 | contig 15144 bp, 14 predicted proteins | sample III_Palsa_E1_1_FD_198756 | JGI IMG/M metagenome (GOLD analysis project Ga0302300, IMG submission 198756) | Peat permafrost microbial communities from Stordalen Mire near Abisko, Sweden - III_Palsa_E1_1 | ecosystem: Environmental > Terrestrial > Soil > Palsa > Peat permafrost | place: Sweden... | reverse complement strand
AGGCAAAAAATGGAATCAGCCAATGCATAACTGGGCACTCATAGTTTCACAGCTCGATATTTATTTCGACAAACGTTTAAAAATCGGCATGTGATTTTTTAGCTGACACAGTTAGATGAACGTTCTCCATGCAAAAAATAATCCCCTATTAGAGAAATTTTTCTTGGTTTGAAACTCGAGCAATATCTTTTTCGCAAAGTACTTCTGGCAATGGGTTTACAGGAATAGCAAAAGATTTTTTATACGCATCAAAACTGGAAAGCATTTGCCCCATACCTCTGTTTTTCCAACTAGCTTTATTAGCTTTTAAAAAAACATTTTGTACTAAAGTTTTTTCTTTGGCTACTGGAGAATCAAAATCAAGATAGTCTTGAATCATTTGAGCCCTAGCATGCGTTGTAAAGCCTTTATAAGCTGCAAAAGCTAATTCTTTTGCTATATGTATGCTGTCTTTATAAGAGATATTTTTATCTTGCAACGCCTTAAATGCATTAAAAAATACCGCCGCCAAATATAAGCCCTTATAAGAAGACCAAACACAATTACCAGCAGCTTGAGATTTGCCTTTTTGAAAAAATTCATGACACGTTTTTTTCTTAAGTAAATCTTCCACCTTCACTAATGGCGTATGATTACTTTTGCTATGGGCACTTAACAGCATGCTACTATATTTACGTTCCTCAAAAACAAGCAAAGAAAATCCAGAATGCCCAATGCTAGAATCACCCCGATTAATATAAAAACAGAAATTTTTAAACAGCCCTATTCCAATGGCATGCCTTGATTGGTTACCCGTCTCTGTCGACATCAAAAAGTAATAAGGCACGGTATCCATATTATCTACAATGGTATTAACTTCTGTCTCCATTATGCGTTCCATTATCAACATATCAAAAGCAGCGCTCTCTAAAACCAATTCAATATCTTTATAATCTATTATGTTATGTTTACAAAACTCAGCAGGTGAAAATTTACTATTTGTAAACGAACGCACCAAATCTTTTAAGGTACATCGCATTAGTTTAGGGAAAGAGCCTGAGAGACAAAATTTTACACCCCCAATTTGACTAATAAGATCTATACCCCAAATATGGGCCAATAACACTCTTTTTTGCGCTTCTTCTAAAATTTTCAAACATTGTTGATTTTCTATTTTGTACTCTACCGCTTTAGTTTTTAATTCATTAATAGGAATAGCACTAGCTACTTTTAGAGGGACCACTTGCGGTATTGCATTTAAAAAATCTATTTTCATTGTAAATTCTTCTTGTGAATTCATAGAGGCAAAAAACGCAGGGGTAATAGCATCACTCAATATTTGATTAATTTCATCTCCCATAATTTTTTTAATCAGATGAATTTCTTCAAAATTTTTTATCAGGAATGAGCAGCTATGTATTTTTTCTTCCATTGCTTTACATGTTTTTTCATACATGATTTTTTGCATTTTGCTGTTTTGACTTTTCTTTATACATGCAGATAATTTTGCCACCGCTAAAAGACTAGCTGGAATAAAAGAAATTTGAATCAAAGGTAAAACAAAAATCAATTCCTGATGGCTCACAAAATTAAGTGGATTAGTATCAACATTATATGTTTCTAAAATGACTAATACTGCGCTCCAATCAGAATTTTTTACATTAATGATTAAATTATTAAAGTCTAGGGGGTTCATACACGTAAATCTCCAGCTCAATTATTATTTATAAAGTCAATATATCATAAGCTGTCTTACGAAAATATGTATTTTTTTAAGCGTAGACTCACCATTTAATCAGGTAGGGAATTATAATATTTAAGATATAGCATTGATTTATTACAAAGGTGGGACGCCTCCTCCCACCTTGTTTAATTTAAAAAAAAATTATTCGGCTAGACTATCAGGTACGTCATTTAACGTGTCTTTACCATTATCATCATCCCCCTCACTACCGTCTAATTCTCTTTCTAATTCATCTACCTGTTGTAGACCAACGAGTGCTTCATTGTCGCTTAGATTTATTAAACGTACTCCTTGAGTATTACGGCCAACGACTGAAATTTCTGCGACACGAATACGTACTAAGGTTGCTCTATCACCCATTAACATCAATTCGTCTTGGGGAGAAACTTCTACCGCACCTACGACCTTGCCATTACGCTCAGAAGTTTGTATGGCAATAACTCCTTGCCCTCCACGGCCATGTTGCGCAAAATCTTCAATAGGCGTGCGTTTACCATACCCTCTTTCGGTAGCTGTTAAAATGGTACCACTAGCATTTTTTTGCAATACAATAAGCGAAATAACTTTTTGGTTTGCTTTTAATTTAATACCACGAACCCCTCTTGCGGTGCGGCCCATAAAACGTACATCTTGTTCATTAAAATGTACAGCTTTACCGGCATCATTAAAGAGCATAATACTGGATTCGCCGTCGGTAATATCTACCCCTACTAGTTTATCATCCTCGTTTAAATCAATCGCTATAATGCCTGAGTTTCTGGGGCGCTTGAAATCGGTAAGCGGGGTTTTCTTAACGGTTCCTTTTTGAGTTGCCATAAATACAGCTTTATTTTCTGCAAATTCTTTTACAGGCAAAATGGCATTAATAGTTTCTTGTTCTTGTAATGGTAGCAAATTAATAATGGGCCGACCGCGGGCGGTACGACTGGCAACCGGTATTTGATATACTTTAAGCCAATATACTTTACCGGTACTGGAAAAACACAATAGCGTATCATGGGTATTAGCAATTAATAATTGGCTAATAACATCTTCTTCTTTTACCGAAGCGGCAGCTTTACCTTTACCACCGCGTTTTTGGGCTGTGTACAGCGAAAGTGGTTGCGTTTTCATATAACCATCTTTAGATAATGTCACCACCATTTCTTCTTCTGTAATTAAGTCTTCTAACGATAAGTCTTGTTGTAAATTAATAATTTCAGAACGACGTTTATCTCCAAATTCTTGCTTAATAGCTACCAACTCTTCACGAATAATTTCCATTAAACGTGTAGGATTAGACAATATAGCCAAGAGATACTGGATATTACTAATAATATTTTTGAACTCTTCTAGAATTTTTTCTTGTTCCAAGCCAGTTAAGCGGTGCAAGCGTAAATCTAAAATAGCCTGAGCTTGTTGGGGTGATAATACATATTGTGTATTTTTTAAGCCAAATTCTGGAGCTAAATCATGGGGCCTGCAAATATCACCACCGGCACGCTCTAACATATGGGCTACCATACCAAGATCCCATTTTCTATTCATGAGTTCAATTTTGGCAAGTTGTGGGGTGCTTGATTCTTTAATCAGGGCAATTACTATATCGATATTTGCTAAGGCTATCCCTAATCCTTCCAATAAATGTGCCCTCTCGCGGGCTTTTCTTAATTCATAAGCAGAACGCCTGGAAACTACTTCTTTACGATGTCGAATAAAAGCGACTAAAATTTCTTTTAAATTCATTAATCGCGGTTGGCCACCAATAATAGCAACCATATTGATACCAAATACGGTTTGCAACGAAGTATGCGCATATAAATTATTTAACATAATTTCAGCACTTTCATTACGGCGTAATTCAATCACCATCCGCATACCGTCTTTATCTGATTCATCTCGTAAAGCGGTAATACCGTCTAATTTTTTATCTTTTACTAAATCAGCTATTTTTTCAAGCAAACGTGCTTTATTTACTTGATAAGGTAATTCGGTAACAATTATGGATTGTTTACCATTTTTGTCATCAACTTCTATTGCCGTGCGAGCCCGCATGTATACACGGCCCCGGCCTGTTTTATAGGCCTCAATAATACCTGCACGCCCATTAATAAAAGCTGCTGTAGGAAAATCTGGACCGGGTATATGTTCCATTAATCCTTCAATATCAATGAGAGGATTATCAATAAGCGCTAAACAAGCATCGGTTACTTCATTTAAATTATGTGGCGGGATATTAGTAGCCATACCAACCGCAATACCCGAAGCTCCATTAATTAATAGATTCGGCACTCTGGTCGGCATTACTGCAGGTTGGTGTTCGGTTTCATCGTAATTGGGAACAAAATTTACGGTTTCTTTTTCTAAATCTTGCAACAAAGCGTGAGCTATTTTTGACATTCTTACTTCGGTATATCGCATAGCTGCAGGGGGGTCGCCATCAATAGAGCCAAAATTCCCTTGACCATCTACTAACACATAACGCATAGAAAAATGTTGTGCCATACGTACTATACTATCGTATATCGCTACATCACCATGTGGATGATATTTACCTACTACATCCCCTACTACGCGAGCTGATTTCTTATAGGCTTTATTCCAGTCATTACCTAATTCATGCATTGCATATAAAATACGGCGATGTACTGGTTTTAAACCATCTCGTACATCGGGCAAAGCACGTCCTACAATCACACTCATCGCATAATCTAGATAAGATTGTTTTAGCTCATCTTCAATGTTAACGGGTGTAATTTCTCTGGCAAGTTCCGCCATATAAAAACTCCTGGTATTTTAGAAAAGTCGATATCAAGAAAGAAAGCTTGATTTAAAAAATATAAGCAACTATAAAGCTCGAAATTCTACCATAATTCCGCTCTAACAGCTATTCCTTTATTAACGCTTAAGCTATAATAGTGTAGGTAAGCAAAGTTTTTAAGTAAGCAAACTACTATAGTTTCATGCGCTGGAAAAGGATCTTTAAGTGCAGTCATTCTTTGATTACAGGCTAAGTAATTAATGCTTAGCTTATGTTTATGTCTTGGCGTAACACATATTATTGCTATAGTAGCTATCTTTTTTTTAAAAAAACATAATAAAATGCTGCACCAAAAATTACAAACAGTAAAGAATTCTCTTAGTATTTTATTAAAGCAACTATCAACTAACATACATGCCCTAGAAAAAGCTAATTTATTAATTCATAGGCGAGTACAAACGCTGCAACAAGAAAATATTGAATTACAATATCAAGCGATACGCGACCCCTTAACCCATATTTTTAATCGTCGCTATCTTACAAATGCCTTAGAGCACGCCCTAGCCTTATCGAAAAGAAAACATCATAATTTTGCCTTATTATTAATAGATATTGATAATTTCAAAATTTTCAATGATACTTTTGGTCATCCTGTGGGCGATAGGGTATTAGAAAAAGTAAGCCACACTCTAAAAAATCATACTCGCTCTTATGATACCGTAGGGAGGATGGGTGGAGAAGAATTTTTAGTAATTATGCCAGAAAGTACCTTAACAGAGGCATTGCAGTGCGCGAGCCATCTACGAACCACCATTAATTTGCTTAAAATAGCTCAAAAAAATATCAGTATCTCTGTAGGGATTGCGGTTTACCCCATGCACGGCAACACCATAGAGGCTCTGTTATCTGCTGCCGATAAAGCTTTATACCAGGCTAAAGCAGCTGGTAGAAACTGTGCAGTTAGCGCAGATACTTTATATGAAAAAGCTTAATATTCGCATTACAGAGGCGACTTATATATAATAACGCCTACACTAAGTCTATTAGCTCAGGTAAAAATATATGAACTTAATAAGTTTTATAACACAAAAATTTTGCAAAGCATTAACGCAAGCTTTCCCCGCCCAACCGGAAATTAACACCGACGCCATTGAGATAACCACTGCCACGCAAGAAAAATTTGGTCATTATCAATGTAATAGTGCCATGAAATTAACTAAAATTCTAAAAATTCCACCCAAAACTATTGCCGAGCAGTGGATTGCAAGCTTAAAGCTTATTGACTCTCAGAATCCGAATCCAATTTTTGCTACATTGGAAGTGGCAGGACCTGGCTTTATCAACATTAGTCTATCAACTAATTTCATAACTGAAAATATTAAAGCTATGGCCTTGTCCCCTAGCTTGAGCATGCAACCAAACCCTAAGCCCTTAAAAATTGTTATTGATTTTTCGGCTCCAAATACAGCAAAAGAAATGCATGTAGGCCACCTGCGTTCAACGATAATTGGCGATAGCCTAGCACGTATTTTGCGTTTTATGGGGCATGATGTAATACGCCTTAATCATATAGGCGATTGGGGCACTCAATTTGGCATGCTGGTGCACTATATCTATAGCTTCCATGCGGAAGTCTTACAGAGTGAAGATAAGACACTAACCTTAGCTCAATTAATGCATTGGTATCGCGAGTCTAAAAAATTATTCGATACAGACGAAGTGTTTAAGAAAAATGCTCAATTAGCCGTAGTACAATTACAACAAGGCGAGCCTCGCGCCCGAGCTATTTGGGAAAAAATTTGCCATATTTCGAGAATTGCTTATCAGCAAATTTATGATTTATTAGATATAGAGCTCATCGAAAGAGGTGAATCTTTTCATAAAGATTTATTAGAGCCCATGGTAAAAAAATTAGATCAATTACATTTATTACAAGAATCCGAAGGCGCCAAATGTGTATTACTGGATGGTTTTACTAATCGCGATGGCAATCCCCTACCTCTTATCATACAAAAATCGGATGGTGGCTATAATTATGCAACAACCGACCTTGCTGCATTAGAATATCGTATTAACGTTGATAAAGCAGATTGGATTATTTATGTAGTGGATGCAGGGCAAAGCCTCCATTTAAATATGGTTTTTGCCTGTGCTAAACAAGCTAAAATTTGGGATCCCGCGGTGGTACGTGTAAACCATGTTGCCTTTGGTTTAGTATTGGGAAATGACGGAAAAAAATTTAAAACCCGTTCAGGCGATACCGAGCGTTTAATTGATTTACTAAACACCGGCATACAAAAAGCAGCGCAAATTTTACAAGCACGCAACCCCAATCGTCCAAGTGTTGAACTGTATGCAGACGCCGCTATTTTGGGTATTAATGCTATAAAATATGCGGATTTATCCTGTAATCGCTTGCAAGATTATGCTTTTAGTTATGAAAAAATGCTACGTTTTGAAGGAAATACCGCTGCCTTTTTAATGTACGCCTTTGTGCGTATTCAAAGTATAAAACGTAAAGCCCAAAAATTAGTATTTGAACCAAGTTCCATACAACAACTTCAGTTAAGCCACCCGGCTGAAATAGCTTTAGCGTTTAATTTGAGTCAATTCGCAGAATGTCTAGAGGAAATAAGTAATAGCTTATTACCTCATCGATTAACCGATTATTTGTATCATTTAGCAGAAAAATTTCATGTTTTTTTTCATCATTGCCCTATTATCGGTACCCAGGAAGAAACAAGCAGGCTAGTGTTATGTGAAGTAACCGCACGGGTCTTACAACAAGGTTTTTCTTTACTGGGATTAAAAACTTTAGAAGAAATGTAGAGTTAACTATGCTTAAATCGCAAGAAAATTTTGTAGACCATGAAGTTCATAAATTTGATGCAGAAGCACATCAGTGGTGGGATATAAATGGCCCTTTTAAAACTTTACATGCCATTAATCCAGCACGTTTACAATTTATTTGTAATCATCAAGCATTACCGGATAAACGAGTTTTAGATATCGGATGTGGTGGCGGTATTTTAAGCGAAAGCATGCAAAAAGCCGGAGCGCGGGTTACCGGTATTGATATGGCCCCCAACTTAATACAGACTGCCCAATTACATGCCTTGGCAGAAAATATAGATATTGAATATAAGCATACCTCTGCAGAAGCTTATGCTAAGTTACACCCAGAAACTTTTGATATCATCACCTGTATGGAATGTTTAGAACACGTGCCTTGTCCTTTAAGTATAGTGCAAGCAGCTCATACACTACTCAAACCAGGAGGAGTTGCTTTTTTTTCGACTATCAATAGAACTTTTAAAGCCTATGCTTTTGCTATCATAGGGGCTGAATATCTGCTGAAATTATTACCCAAAGGCACCCATGCATTTGAAAAATTTATCAAACCCCATGAACTTGATACTTGGTTACAAACTACAAATTTACGTCTAAAAGCTTTAGCTGGTTTAGAATATAACCCCCTGATGAATAAGGCCTCTTTAACAGCGGATGTAAATGTTAATTACTTGGCTTATGCAATAAAGGAATAGTACACTTGACAGCTGCAGTTCTTTTTGATCTTGATGGCACGCTCTTAGATACCGCACCCGATTTTTTACAGATTTTAAATCAATTATTACAGCAAGAAAATAAACCAGCTCTTTTGTTATCTGAATTACGGCATGTAGTCGCAGGGGGTAGCGATGCTATGGTGCAATACAGTTTTAATATTACCGAAGAAGACCCACAATTCTGGAAACTCAAACAACAATTATTGCAGGAATATCAACGTATAGTGGGCACGCATGTAAGGCCTTTTGAAGGTATTAACACAGTATTACAACACTTAAATACTGCTAATATTCCCTGGGGTATTGTTACTAATAAACATGCACATTTTACCAAGCTGTTATTAGATAAATTAAAAATGAACGCACAATTTGTTCATAAACCAGGATGCATTGTCAGTGGTGATACTACCCCCTTTTGTAAACCCCATCCCGCCCCTTTACTGTATGCCTGTAAATTATTAAAAGTAAATCCCACAGAATGCATTTTTGTGGGCGATGCCGAGCGAGACGTTGTAGCAGGTAAGGCATGTGGCATGAAAACTATAGTAGCTCATTTTGGTTACATACGTTTTGATGAAGATATTGCGACCTGGGGAGCGGATTTTTGCGTAGATCGCCCAGAAGCAATATTAGATTATATTTAGAATGTTAACGAATATAGGCAGCAATAATGGATCCACTTTATGCCGCAGATAAGGTACCCCTGGGTACTGAGCATTATGAAAATTTCCCCGTCGCTAGTATATTATTACCTAAAAAAATTCGACGAGCTATAACGGATATTTATATTTTTGCACGTACCGCAGACGATATTGCCGACGAAGGCAATATGCCAGAAGATAGTCGACTCAAAAAACTTGATTTTTATGCAGAACAACTATACCTTATAGCCAATAACATTCAGCCTAGTTATCCTTTATTTGCGAATCTATTTGACACTATAAATATATTTAATTTACCAATAGAATTATTTCACGATTTATTATTTGCTTTTAAACAAGATGTCATTAAAAATAGATATGATAATTTTAACGAATTGCTCTATTACTGCCATTACTCAGCAAATCCCATTGGTCGCTTATTATTAATATTAACCAATTGTGCCAGTTTAGAAAATTGTCTTTTATCCGATAAAATATGTACGGGCTTACAATTAATTAATTTTTGGCAAGATATAGAATCAGATTTACAACTACGTAATCGTTGTTATCTACCCCTTGATGAAATGCAAGTATTACAAATAACACCTGAAGATATCTTATTACATAAAAATATCTCTCAAAGTGAATATTTGCTTTCTACCCTTTTAAGCCGCACTGCAAGCATTTATGCTGAAGGTATAAAACTTCAACATCAAGTGCCAGGCAGAATGGGCTTTGAAATCGGCATGATGATTGCAGGGGGTAAGCTAATATTACAGACCTTGCAACAGCGTGATTCGATATATAAGAGACCTATTTTATCAAAATTTGATTTTATTAGAATATTTTTTAGCACCTTTTATACCCTAATGCTAAAAGATAAATTTTTATAAAAAAAATAATTATTACGTTGTTTTTTGAAAATGTCTTCCTCTTTACTTACCTCATCCTAACCATCATTGCTTAAAGCACTTTCAGCTCTTCTTTTGAGAGTATTATTGCTAGTGAATTCTTCATTAAAAGAAAAGACTCTGCCATAGATGTTGCTTCTTCTTCAACCGCCACATCATCTAAAAAAAATTGGTTGCGGTTTTTATTGAATTCTTAGCCGTTTTTTTTGGAAAACAAATGTAAAGTAGTATGTGTCGCAGAAGAACTGCTTGAACTTGGAATTGATGCTACATATTGGCTATATAAAGGATACGGTGAGGCTGAACTCGAAGAAGCTATACTACTTGATGAAGATACTTCTAATGCAGCTATACGATATGCTTCCTTTTGTTGATTTTTAAGTTGTTTGGCCTTTATCTCTTCATGTAATCGGGCGAGTTCTGGTAAATCTAAATAATTAGATTTATCACTCCATTGCGGGTTATATTTAATGGTTTTCCAAGTTTGCAAATGGTAAATTAAAAGCCCTTCATTGCCTATTTGCGTAAATCTAGCCAATACACCTGAAATACCTCTATCCCCGGACACTACTATAATGGCGTCAGAAGCTCGTAATTTTTTCTCATCAACTAAATGCTGTTCCATAATAGTTTCAATATTTGCTCGACCATCACTGGCCTTATGTACAATAGTTATTTCTTCTTGCTCCAATTCCTCAAAAGCGGTTTTAACTGCAGGAATTTGATTGATATCAAAAAAAACACTTATATTTTTTACCTTTACCACTCCTGCTTGCTTTAAGGCAAAATTTTTCAGAGCTAAAACAAAAGCAGAAATATGAACGAAAGGTACATGAATATTATGCCAATCAATAGCGATTACTGCATCGCGCTGTGACAAAGTTAAGGCCTGTTTACATAAGTGCTACCATTGGTTTGCTACTTCCAATGTTATATTTTCACGTTTTTCCAGTAAAGGACCAGGTATATTTTTAACAGGAATAAACTTTTGGGAAACGCCTTTGCAATTGTATTGTAGGACTATGTCGAATAAATTATCTATAAGCTCAAACATAATATTATTATTGGCATTTTCTACAAATAATTTATAAGCCTCATTCAGGCTTTCATGTCTTTCACACAGTTCGAGGTTATCTTTCATAAATTGCAAGGTGATTTTAAGTAAAAATATATTTATAGAATTATCTAATGAAATTTTTTGTCCATCATTAAACTCATTAAACTCATCAAAAATAATTTCATTATTTTCTTTTATTCCAGTTAACAAACCAGTCAAATGAGTAACCACTTCATTTAAGATGTCAACATTGCTTAACATATGTTTAACAATATCTGTGCAATGTATACTGGTAAAATAATATATATGTTTCATTACATCAAGGTTTTTAATATTTTTTTCTATTGCTACTTTAAGCATTTCGTTATAATCCATACTGCGTAACAGAATGCCGTTCAATGATTCTCTCGCAGTAGTTAATGCATTCAGATCTTCAGATTTAAGAGTACTATCCGTGAATGAATTATAAACTACTAACATCGATTTATTCTGTGTTTTACAAACTTGCATGAATTCACTAAAAATCCCAGGGCGGCTGCTTACCAATAGCACGGCATCACTTTCTGTAAATTCATCTCTGTTGCTGAGGTTGAGCGCTTCAACATCAGCAGGGTTGGTGATGTCACCGTATAGAGTATTAACATTATTATTTCTTAATTCTGCTATAACATCTCGTGACACTGCACCGGAGTTGTAGAAGCTTACAATTGCAGAAATATTACACCCGTAAATAGAGGCATTTGTCATATCGGCGCTAGGATTGGTAGTAACATAATCAATATATTGAGACACCGAACCGCAATGTCGGACGTGCAAAATTTATAAGCTCACTTATTACAGGCCCAATTAATTCACGAGTAACTGCAATAGAATGCCAATCAATATACACGCATACCTTTTTAATAGTCGGTAATGAAGAGCTAACTACAGGGAGGGTAGTAATAGGCGAAGACTCAGAAGTAATAGAAAACATGATGTATTATCCCCAATGTAAATTTATATTCATGGGCTTTTATTATACTGATTACAAAATAATAAGCAAGCTTGAGTCTTTTACACCTGGTAACGGGTGCTACTTAACCGACATTAGCGGCATGTTTCAATAAATTATAATTTATGGTGCAAGGTTGCTTTCCAAACATAGTATCTAATACTCTTTTCTGTTGAACAAAATGGCTAGCGCCATATATAACCATAACTTTTTTATATGAATTTAAACTAGAAGCAATTAAGTTAGCCAAGTATTGATCTCTTATAATATTAATTTCATTAAAAATATAATACGATTTCACATTGTGATTTGGTGCAATATCTTCTTCATTTATTTTATTGATATTAAAATCCTTATGAAAATTTTGTATATACCAATTATAAAAAGTTTTAATATTATATTTAGGTTTCTCTTGTAATTGAGATAAAGTAGTGTTTATAAATAAAGTAATAAGGCTTGCTGCACTTTCGTTTATTCTTCTTTCCCTTTTCCATTGCGGCACTTGGCGCACAATATAAAACCCTAAAAAATCTTCAAGAGAAATGTCCTTTTTTTTCATTTTCAACCATATTGATTTATCATCCAATTCCCCCCCAATGAAGGGTATTTTTTTACCATTTGCAAGAAAAGCTGCATAAGCTGGTTCGCCTCCACAAGTTCTAAAATTAGCTATTGAACAATGTAAGGTAGGGGGGGGGAAGGGCTCTTTACTCTGACTTTTGGCAGAATAACTTGATATCAGAGATGTATTTGCTTTGAATTCAGGGTTACATCCATATATTATTAAGAGGGAAAAAAATAGGATAATAAGGTGTCTATTTTTTTTTAATAATGATTGGTAGAAAAAGTTCATAAAAGCCCTTTCAACCTTAATTAATCAAAAATCTGCATTTTAATTCCTCATGAATCTCGTTAAGGACATTTTTCCAATCCCCTGATTTCTTTTGTCGAAAAATTTTTATACTTGTAAGCGTTCGGGCACCCCACATTTTTAGCAAATTTAATTATTGATTTTCATCAACGAAGTTAGTAATGTCATTTGGGGGATTTGAGCATATAACCAAAAGCTGAACTTGTTCCGTTGATAAATTTTCACAATAATGTGCTTCTGCTTCAATAGGATTAAATCCAATAAAATCTCCTTCTTGAAGTTGATGAACCGTTTTCCCTATATGAGCCACAGGGCTACCTTTCAAAACAAATATAAATTCTTCTTTTTGGCTATGAAAATGTTGAGCAGAACTTCTTCGCCCTGGATGTAAAATTTCATGGTGAATAAATAAGTCTTTGAAATTACTATGCTGGGTAAGGACAGCAGACAATGAATATTTTTCATTGCTTGCTGATGATCTTAGCTCGATGTGCTGTAATTGTTTAATATTTGTTACCTTCATAAAATTATGATCCTTGTGGTATAAATTAGGTATGTGACAAAGCAAACTGTTCAATAAGGGATAGCACGCAGATTCCCCCGCGATTGCGTACAGTTTAAAAAAAATGAAAACTTCAAAGAAATTTTTTTATAATTATATATTCAGAATATTTCTAATGGCATATTTTATTTAAAATACAGGTTTAAAAACCACAAAAAAAATTTGATAGCTGTAGATCATGCTGGTGTACGCAATCGCGGGAGAATCTGCGTACTACCCCATAAAGTCGCATAATTTACTTCATCAGCAGAAGAATTTGCAAGAAGCCAGATTTTCCGTAAGCTGTTTCCTATTTAAGCATGCTTTTGTAGTAATGTGGTGGTGTGGAATTATTTCCTCTCAAATAATTAATAGGTTAATTTTTTTTTGAAGCTTCTGTTTCGGATGCTTCTGAATCCTTGGCTATGTGTTAGTTTCTTCTGCTGATTAGCTCTTCTACGGCTCACCGACAACTATCCAGCCGGCTGCTAATAATTGCCATACCATTGCTCAACCCTACAAAGGGTACTTTAGTTTAAGGTAAAATTTTAAAAGAAATTTGACCAGTGCAAAATTAAATATTGTGTCAAATTTTGGGTATTTTATCAAAAAGATACTCAGCAATTAAATTTTGACAATCTTTCACTGGCATGTGACAAGGTGAATTTAAAAAGGCATATAATATTTTTTTTTGGGATTTAAAATATTCTGTTAATATTTTCAGAGCAGGATTAAATGCTTCTCGTTTAATAAGTTCAAATAATTCTGTTCGCGAACCATCTCCTACTCCTTCACGATAATTTCCAATAAACATATTTATAAGTTCTTCTGAAGGTAAATAATTATTTGACTTACCCACTTCTGTAATTTTGTATTTTATTATTTCTATGAGTTTAATAGATATTATCCTGGCATTTTTCCTTTCACGCCATGAGTATTTTATTATCTGACTATGAGGCAATAATTCGAAAGCAAAATTTAGAGCAACTTTCCATTCTGTATTGTTATTACGAAATTTTTTATGTTGAATGTCAGGATTTTTACTTATTATATAATTAAATTTTTTAATGTTTGAGCTTTTAATAGTTTCAACTAAAGGAGGACCATAAAATCTGCTTGGAGCATTTATGTCAGCCGAACAATTTTCTATTAAATATACAAATGTTGAAAAATTATTTTCTTCATTTTTTCTGCAAACTTCTACCAAACAATGATTAATAATGTCTTGGGTTGGTTTAATTATATCAACAAGAAATTTAAAAACTTCAAGCTGTCCCAAAATTGCTGCTAGACTCAATGGCGTGTCAAAATTTATTTTCTCAGTGAAATCGACTTGATGTTTTTGCAACATTTTGAGGAAAATAATTGCTTTAAGCGGCTTCAACTTCATGCGTATAATGCTCAATATTAAGCTTTCTCCACATGTGTTATATTGATAAATATTACCCTTTTTAGGGTTCTCCGTTAAAAAATGGTCTAAACATTCCAAATCATTATTTTGAATGAGAATCATAGCATTTTGATAATGCTCACAAAGATCAGGCCACCCAATTGAATGTTGTCGCAAATAATACTCCTCATTAAACGACCCATATTCATCATAATATATTGCAATGTCATCCACTGAATTTCTCTATTTTTTGACTGTAATTTAGATTTTAGCATAACAATGTTATGAGTCCATTAACTAATTATTTTAGGGAAAGTAGGGTCAAGCCTGGCGCGGTAGTATAATATACCCCGTTTCCAGTACCTGCCACCTCAGTAGGGTCGAGTAATGGCGCGGTTGCCAAATCGCGATGGTATCCATCATTCGGCTCCGTTTCCATCACCCGCCTCATCAATCGCAGCATGCGGTTTTCCCGCACTACGCTTTCCTAACACTTTCATACTAAAGCTTATGTGTAAAAGATAAGATTTAATCGGACACTTCCTAGAAAAATGGTGTACATGAACTATAGTAGTTATATGTCATAAAAAATTAATAAACTAGGAGCGTCATTATGAATGTATCAGAAAAAATAATTAAACCCAAGCTCGGCGTTATGGAGCTTGCTAAACAGCTAGGTAATGTATCACAAGCTTGCAAGATAATGGGCTATA
>Ga0302300_1001211_pt1 | contig 15149 bp, 21 predicted proteins | sample III_Palsa_E1_1_FD_198756 | JGI IMG/M metagenome (GOLD analysis project Ga0302300, IMG submission 198756) | Peat permafrost microbial communities from Stordalen Mire near Abisko, Sweden - III_Palsa_E1_1 | ecosystem: Environmental > Terrestrial > Soil > Palsa > Peat permafrost | place: Sweden... | reverse complement strand
GGCACAACGTATAGCGGCTACATAGCCACCAGGGCCCGAACCGATAACGATAACATCATATTGCATAGTAGTGTAATTATAGGCTGCAAAGTTAAGCATTATCCGGGGCTAACAAAACGCTTAAATGTTACTATAAAGTCAATTGTGTGTGGGCAGATCGCAGTAGGCAGTTTGCAGTAGCAGTTTGAATAGCACATTACCAGGCTAACTGAAAACTGCCCACTGCAAACTGCCAACTTTTTATTAATTTAGCTTCCTAACTGACTTGTACCACATGAAAAAGCTTCTGCTCTTTTTTTGTATGGCCGTATTTTGCTCCACCCTATACGCCCAAACACCCTCCCCGGCCCAGGTAGCGGCCGATTCGGCCTATATCAGCCAAAACTACACCAAAATGGAAAAGTACATTACCATGCGCGATGGTAAACGGCTGTTCACTTCCATTTACCTGCCTAAAGACCGATCAAAAACATATCCCATGCTTATGACGCGTACGCCTTACAATGTAGCGCCCTATGGCGATGGCCTAAAAAAAGCGCTCGGCCAAAATATGCTGTTTGCTAAAGAGGGTTACATTTTTGTTTACCAGGATGTACGCGGCCGCTGGATGAGTGAGGGTACTTTTGTTGATGTACGCCCGGAAATACCGCATAAAAACAGCACCGATATTGATGAAAGCACCGATACTTATGATACTATAGACTGGCTGGTGAAAAATGTGCCTGGTAACAATGGCAAAGTAGGCATTATGGGTATCTCATATCCCGGCTTTTACTCAACGGCATCGCTGGTAAACGCGCACCCGGCTTTAAAGGCGGTATCGCCGCAGGCCCCGGTTACTGATTGGTTCATCGGCGATGATTTTCACCATAACGGCGCTTTTTTTGTAATGGATGGCTTTGCCTTCATATCCAATTTTGGTGTGCCGCGCCCGCAGCCGCTTACGCCCGATAAATTCAGAACCGCAGTTAAATACACCGAAAAAGACAACTATAAATTCTACCTCGATATGGGCGCGCTGCCCAATTTCCAGAAAAAATATATGGGCGATACCGTTAAGTTCTGGAATGATATTATGGATCACCCCAACTATGATTCCTTTTGGAAGGCGATGAACATCCGCCCACATTTAACCAATGTTACCCCTGCTACTATGGTTGTTGGTGGTTTTTTTGATGCCGAGGATTGCTTTGGCGCCTTGCATGTTTTTAAGGCCCTGCAACAGCAAAACCCCGAAACACACCCTAACATGCTGGTGATGGGCCCCTGGTTTCACGGCGGCTGGGAACGCAGCGAGGGCCAGTTTTTTGACGACCAGGATTTCGGCCAAAAAACCAGCCTTTGGTACCAGGCCAATGTGGAATTACCCTTTTTTAACTATTATTTAAAGGGTGAGGGAACGCTTGACTTACCCAAGGCTACCATTTTCATCACCGGATCCAACCAATGGCATAAATTTGATGCCTGGCCGCCAAAAAATACAGTTGAAAAAACTTTATACCTGCAAGCCGGCGGCAAGTTATCTTTCGATGCACCAACAACTATTGATAGCTATGATGAGTATGTAAGCGACCCGAACGCGCCGGTGCCCTATCAGGATGGCATACAGGAACACCGCACCAGGGAATATATGCTGGATGATCAGCGCTTTGCCGGTCGCCGCCCTGATGTAAAAGTTTATCAAACCGATACCTTGACTGACGATATTACCCTTACCGGCCCGCTTATTGCCGATCTGTTCTCCTCCATCAGCGGCACCGATGCCGATTATGTGGTTAAGCTGATAGATGTTTTCCCGGATAGCTATCCAAACCCGGTATCTAACCCTAAAAATGTAACCATGGCAGGCTATGAGATGCTGATACGCGGCGAAATATTTCGCGGGAAGTATCGTAATTCGTTCGAAAAACCGGAGCCATTCGTTCCGGGAAAAGTTACCGAGATAAAATACGCCCTGCAAGATGTGGCACATACCTTCAGAAAAGGCCACCGTATTATGATACAGGTGCAAAACTCCTGGTTCCCGCTGGCAGACCGAAATCCGCAAAAATTCGTTGATATATATAAAGCTAAGGATTCGGATTTTCAAAAAGCTACTATAAGAATATATCACGATGCTCAAAATACCTCATCGTTAAAAGTTACGGTGCTGCAATAAATACAATATGTTAAAAAGGGTTGCGGCGTTTTTATTGATCATGGCATTATGGAAATTTGACTCAGTTGCACAGGTAGTAACATATGCTAATTTATCTGAAAAATTCATTTTTCAGATAAATGCCGTAAAAATTACCGGCGACAATGAAATGAGTTTTAAAAAAATAGTCTATTTGAATATTTATCAAAAAAATAGCAAAATAGTTCAAAAGATTAAATTCACCTCGGGTGATTTATATGATGCATTTAAGAGTGATAGCAGCGCACGATCATATATTACTGGTAAAAATAAAAACGCGGAAGTTGACGATTGTGATTTTGGGGATATTGTTGTAGCCGACCTGAATTTTGATGGCAAAGAGGATATCGCAGTAAAATATAATTATACAGTTGACGCAGGGCCTACTTATTTATTTTATATCCAGGATAGTTCCGGGCATTTCAAATTAGATCATTATTTAACAAACAATGTTGAGTTTTTCCCGCAATATATCAATGCTAAACATAAAACGTTAACTACCCAGGTACATGCCAATGTATCCCAGGAAGGTAAAAAGACTTTTAGATATAACAGCAGTACTAAAAAATGGCACTTGATAAGATGGATAATGATTGAAGGTTAAGCTAATTTATTTAAAGAATATTTTGAATTCCAAATAAACAATTGTTCGAAAAATTAAACTATAAAATACACATGAAATTAAGCAGATCATTGATAATTGTTTTAGCCATACTATCCTTTAAGGCACAGGCCCAGTTAGGTATACCTAAAAATGAATTTACCCTTGCCGATACTTTACGGGGTAGCCTAACCTCGCCCTTGCGTACCTGTTATGATATTGATTATTACCACCTTGATGTTAAGTTCGATATTGATAACAAATTCATTAGCGGCAGTACGCTTTTTAAATTCACCTCCACCCAGGATTTTACCAAACTACAGTTCGATCTTTTCTCCAATTTAAAGGTGGAAAAAGTTATTTATAAAGGCCAGGAACTGCCTTATACCCGCGAGTTTAACGCTGTATTTGTAACCTTTCCGGCAACTATAAGCAAGGGCAGTAAGGATGAGTTTACCGTTTACTATTCCGGTAATCCAATCGAAGCAAAAAGGGCCCCCTGGGATGGCGGCGTTGTTTTCACAAAAGATTCATTGGGTAAGCCCTGGGTGGCAACAGCCTGCCAGGGTATGGGCGCCAGCGTGTGGTGGCCCAATAAAGATCAGCAGGCCGATGAGGTTGATAGCGCGCTCATCAGCATAAGTGTCCCCACAGGGCTCAAAGATGTATCAAATGGTCGCCTGCGCAAGGTTACCGACCTGGGTAACGGCTATACCCGGTTCGATTGGTTTGTGGCAAACCCGATCAACAATTATGACATAGAAGCCAATATAGGCGACTATACGCATTTTGGCGACAGCTACGACGGCGAAAAGGGTAAATTAAGCCTTGATTACTGGGTACTGCCATATCATATTGAACAAGCAAAAAAACAGTTCGGGGATAATGTAAAGCGGATGCTGCAATCGCATGAGCACTGGTTCGGCCCCTATCCTTTTTATGAGGACGGCTATAAACTGATAGAAACCCCATACCTGGGCATGGAACATCAGAGCGGAACAGCGTACGGCAACCATTTTGTTAACGGATACTATTCGCGTGGTGAGGGTGTAGATCTCTCCCATACCGGCTGGGGGCTTAAATGGGATTATATCATCATACATGAAAGCGGGCACGAATGGTTTGGCAACAGTATAACTTCCAAAGACCTGGGCGATATGTGGATCCATGAATCGTTCACCGATTATTCAGAATCGTTGTTTGTGGAAACCTTTTATGGCAAACAGGCCGGCCTGGAATATGTACATGGATTGCGCAGGGGCATAGCTAACGATAGCCCCATTGTTGGCCCTTATGGCGTAAATAAAGAGGGTTCGGAAGATATGTATGATAAAGGTTCGGTTATTTTAAACATGGTGTGCACCATTATTAACGACGATGAAAAATGGCGCGGCATTTTACGCGGCCTGAATAAAACTTTTTATCACCAAACGGTAACCTATAACGATATTGTAAATTATATAGTCGATAAATCGGGTATGAACCTGGCGCCCGTGTTCGACCAGTATTTACATTATCGCACCATACCCATACTGGAATTTGCTACCGTTAACGGCAAGCTGAATTGCCGCTGGACGAGTTGTGTAAAGGGTTTTAACATGCCGGTGAAAATAAAAATCAAAAATGGCGAATACCAATTTATAACACCCGGTACCAGATTAAGCCCGGTAAATATTGAAGGTATAAATAAAGATAACTTTGAGGTTGATACGTTCAATTATTATATAGGCATACTAGTGGATTAACGCGACGGTGAAGTGCATTAATTTATTTTAGTTTTTGTGCAACATGTGGGCGTTACAAGGTGTCTTATACTTAATAAACAAACAAATCACATGAAATCATTAACCAAAGTTCTGTTGGCGTCGGCGATATTATTATCGGGCGTCAATTATACTTTTGCCAAAACACCTAACTCAGCAAAAGTAAACGCAAATTCCGAAGTGCAGGACCGGCACCTATCAGGCTTTAATGCTATTGATGCATCAGGCTCATTTGATGTATATATTGTACAGGGCGGTACCGAATCGGTAAAAGTAGAGGCACCGGCAGATGTAATGGGCCATATTATTACCGAAGTTGAGGATGGCGTTTTAAAAATACATGATAAAAATAATTCCGGCTGGCATTGGAGCGGCTGGGGCTGGGGGAGCCATAAAAAGATCGCTATTTATGTTTCGGCAAAGGATTTGAATGAAGTTGGCATCACCGGTTCGGGCGATGTTTATTTTAAAGATGGTATCAGGTCGGATGCTTTAAAATTACATGTAAGCGGATCGGGCGATGTTTTAGGCAAGGTTGATGTAAAAACCCTGGAATGTAATATATCAGGCTCCGGCGATATGAAACTTGGCGGCCATGCCGAAAACGCGGTGGTAAGCCTGTCGGGCTCCGGCGATTTTTCTGCCCGCGACTTGATAACCGATAATACTTCGGTACGGGTATCAGGCTCCGGAGATGCCAGCATTTATGCTAACAATAGTGTGGAGGCCCATGTATCAGGCTCCGGCGATGTAACTTATTCAGGCGCCGCAAAAAACATTATCAGCAAAAAATCCGGCAGCGGAGATATTAGCAGGGATTAAGTTTTATCCATAATATAACAAAAAGGCCCTGCTCAAATTGAGCAGGGCCTTTTCTATTTCTTAAAAAAGAAGTTTAAATTATTCTCCTTTTTCAGCATTTTCTTCATTGTCGGCAGCTGGAGCTTCTTCAGCAGCAGGTGCTTCGGCAGCAGGTGCTTCGGCTACGGGAGCCTCATCAACTATCGGCGCTTCAACAACTTCTTCGGCTACAGGGGCTGCAGTTTCAGCCTGGGCAACCGGTGCCTTAGCTTTTCCTGAACCACCACGACGGCGGGTTGTCTTTTTAGCAGTTGCCTGGTTATCGCCACCGTAAACAGTGTTGTAATCTACCAGTTCAATAATGGCCATTTCAGCGTTATCGCCCAAACGGTTTTCCATTTTGATGATACGGGTATAACCTCCCGGGCGGTTAGCAATTTTAGTTGCCACATCGCGGAATAGTTCAGTAACCGCGTCTTTATCCTGTAGATAGCTAAATACGGTACGGCGTGAGTGTGTAGTATCGTCTTTTGATTTGGTTAAAAGAGGCTCAACATAAACGCGTAAAGCTTTTGCTTTAGCTAAAGTTGTAGTAATACGCTTGTGCATAATAAGCGAAGTTGCCATGTTACCCATCATCGCCTTGCGATGGCTGTTGGTACGGCCTAAGTGATTTAATTTTTTTCCGTGTCTCATTGTTATTTAATTTTAGCACGTGCATACCGTTGGGCGATTACCTCAAGCCCGCGGAATTATGCCAATGTTAGTGATTAGAGATTAGTTGATTAGAGATTAGTTACTATTTGATGTGTTACTAATCTCCAGTCTCTAATCACTAATCTCTGATTAATTATTCTTCGTCTAACTTAAATTTCGACAGGTTCATACCAAAAGATAAGCCTTTTGATTTAACCAGGTCCTGAATTTCAGTTAATGATTTTTTACCAAAGTTCCTGAACTTTAACATATCAGCAACATCGTATGATACTAAATCGGCCAGGCTGCGGATATCGGCAGCTTTAAGGCAATTTAACGCACGTACCGAAAGATCAAGATCAACCAGTTCGGTTTTCAAAATCTTGCGCATGTGTAAAATTTCCTCGTCAACTTCTTTAGTCTCTTCTTTAGCCTGTGCTTCAAGCATCATGTTCTCATCGCTAAACAGCATAAAGTGCTGGATCAGGATCTTCGCTGCTTCTTTAAGCGCTTCTTCAGGATGAATAGAGCCATCGGTAGTAATATCCAGTACTAATTTTTCATAGTCTGTTTTTTGTTCTACACGATAGTTTTCAATAGTGAATTTAACGTTCTTTATCGGGGTGAAGATAGAATCGATAGCTATTACACCTACGTTAGCATCAGGATTTTTGTTTTCTTCGCTTGGGATGTAACCACGGCCTTTATTGATAGTAAGCTCAATTTCGAGCGTTACTGATGAATCCATGTTACAAATAACCAGATCAGGGTTTAAAACCGTAAAGTTATTTGAGAATTTAGAAACATCACCGGCTTTAAAAGCATCCTGACCGTTGATGATCACAAATATCTTTTCATTATCGCCAGATTCACCTGTCTTTTTAAACCTAACTTGTTTTAAGTTTAATATGATCTCGGTAACATCTTCAACAACGCCCTTGATGGTTGAAAACTCATGCATCACGCCTGAAAAACGTACAGATGTGATCGCAAAACCTTCCAGTGATGAAAGTAAGATACGACGCAGAGCATTACCAATGGTTACACCGAAACCTGGTTCTAACGGACGAAACTCAAACGTGCCATCAAAATCAGTTGACTTCTGCATGATAACCTTGTCTGGTTTTTGAAATGCTAAAATTGCCATTTATATCCTTTATTTATTGTTTACTAATTGAATTGATTAAACCACAAAAATGATTGGCAGAATATGCCAACCACCCTGTGTATAAGTATCGTTATTATTTAGAGTATAACTCGACGATGAGGTTTTCCTTAATATTTTCAGGAATTTCATCGCGGTTTGGATAGTTAAGGAATTTGCCTGATAAATTGGCAGCATCCCACTCTAACCAGCTATACTTGTTAATCTTACGGCCAGCTACTGAATGTGTAATGGCTTCTAAAGATTTTGATTTTTCGCGTACAGCTACAACATCACCTGCTTTTAACTGGTATGAAGCAATGTTAACCACTTCGCCGTTTACAGTAATATGTTTGTGGCCAACTAACTGGCGTGCGCCTGAGCGTGTTGGAGCAATGCCTAAACGGTAAACCGCGTTATCAAGGCGTGCTTCTAAAAACTTTAATAAGTTTTCGCCGGTGATACCTTCTTTAGATGAAGCACGGTGAAACAAGTTTTCGAATTGTTTTTCCAATACACCGTAAGTGTATTTTACTTTTTGTTTCTCCATCAGCTGAGTTGAATACTCTGATTGCTTTCCTCTTCTTTTAGAAGCGCCATGCATTCCTGGTGGGTAATTCTTTCTTTCTAACGCTTTATCCGGACCGAAGATCGGTTCGCGGAAACGGCGCGCAATTTTGGATTTTGGTCCTGTATATCTAGCCATTTTTGTGTTGTTTTAAAGTATCAAACGGCCCGCAGCCGCTGAATCTTAGCTTTAAAAATCTGTTAATTAAACTCTTCTCCTTTTTGAAGGGCGGCAACCGTTATGCGGAAGCGGTGTGATGTCTTTTATTGTGGTTACTTCAATACCTGCAGTTTGCAAAGTACGGATAGCTGATTCACGACCAGCGCCCGGGCCTTTTACAAAAACTTCTACCTTGCGTAAGCCTAAATCATAGGCAACTTTACCGCAATCTCCCGCAGCCTGGCCGGCAGCGTAAGGGGTATTCTTTTTTGAACCTTTAAAACCCATTTTACCGGCTGATGACCATGATATGGCCTGGCCTGTTTTATTGGTAAGGGTGATAATGATATTGTTAAATGTAGCATTGATGTGTGCTTCGCCAACCGACTCCACAATTACAATGCGCTTTTTGGTTACTTTTTTAGCTTTAGCCATTTTGTTTTTTAATTATTGAATTAATGAATTATTGAGTTAGTGAATAACCCGGACCCATTAACCGTTATTTATAATTTTTATATTCCTAATGATCTGAAAGCCGCAACTAATCACTACTCTCTGATCACTAATCACTATTTAGTAGCCTTTTTCTTGTTAGCAACAGTTTTACGTTTTCCTTTACGGGTACGTGAGTTGTTTTTAGTGCGCTGGCCACGTAACGGTAAACCTTTACGATGGCGTGTACCGCGGTAACAACCAATATCCATTAAACGCTTGATGTTAAGCTGAACTTCCGAACGCAGGGAGCCTTCAACCTTTATCTGATCGTTAATTATACCACGGATGGTAGCTAATTGCTCATCGTTCCAATCCTGCACTTTAGTATCATAGCTGATACCTGCCTGGTTCAAAATGTCCTGAGCGGTTGAGCGGCCTATTCCGTAGATATAAGTTAAACCTATCTCTCCTCTTTTATTTTTTGGTAAATCAATACCTGATATCCTTGCCATATTTATTTTTTGTGTTTTTACGTAATAACCGAACGGCGGGCCACCGTTGTACGGATCATTACAATTTCTTTAATTATCCCTGGCGCTGTTTGTACTTCGGGTTCTTTTTGTTTATAACGTAAAGTTTCCCGTTGCGGCGGATGATCTTACAATCAACACTGCGTTTTTTAATGGATGCTCTAACTTTCATCTCGTTTATTATTTATATCTATAGGTTATTCTACCTTTTGTTAAATCATACGGGCTCATTTCAAGTTTTACCCTGTCGCCCGGTAAGATCTTTATATAATGCATTCGCATTTTACCGGAAATATGCGCAATAATCTCATGTCCATTCTCCAATTCAACCCTAAACATCGCATTTGATAATGCTTCCTTTATTGTACCGTCTTGTTCAATTGAGGCTTGTTTAGCCATATTTTACTGATTATTACTTGATTATCCACCCTAAAACCGGGATGCAAAATTAATAATTTTTTTCTAATTTTTATTTTTTTCTTTTAAAACATTATCAACATAAGAAAATGTTGAAAGTATATCCACTTTTCCCTTATTTACAGCCACGGTATGCTCGTAATGAGCAGATGGTTTTTTGTCGATGGTTGACACTGTCCAGCCATCATCCCAAAATTTTACCCCGGCACGGCCGGCGTTTATCATGGGCTCAATGGCAATCACCATTCCTTCTTCCAGTTTAATGCCCGATCCGCGTTTACCGTAATTAGGTACTTCGGGCTTCTCATGCAGCCTAACCCCTACGCCATGCCCTACAAGCTCTTTAACTACACCAAAGCCATGCTTTTCAGCGTGCTCCTGTACGGCGTAACCTATATCGCCTATACGCATGCCTGCTACGGCTTTTTCAACACCCAGGTCGAGGCATTCGCGGGTAACACGCATCAGCGTTTTTATAGTATCGCTAACTTCGCCAATGGCAAAGGTAAAAGCCGAATCGCCGTAGTATTTATTCAGCACCACACCGCAATCAACCGATACCAGGTCGCCTTCAACCAATACATGCTGGCTCGGGAACCCATGAACCACCTGGTCGTTAAGCGATATGCACAACGAATACGGAAAGCCATGATAATTTAAAAAAGCAGGTACACCGCCATTATCGCGGATGTAGGTTTCAGCAAGTTTATTTAATTCGATGGTTTTAACACCAGGCTCAATGATCTTAGCTATCTCTCCTAATGTTTTAGAAACAAGTAAAGAACTTTCTCTTATGAGTTCTATCTCTTCGACAGACTTATAATTGATCTTTGACATGCTAATAATTTAGATAACCGGCGGCGTTGACCCGGCAGTTGAAGCTACAGCAGTACGCCCTTTTATACGGCCTGTTTTCATTAATCCATCGTAATGACGCATTAATAAATGGCTTTCTATCTGTTGCAATGTATCTAAAACAACACCTACCAATATGATGAGCGAGGTACCACCAAAAAACCGTGAAAAAACACTGCTCACACCTATTGCACCTGCAATTGGAGGTATAATAGCAATAACTGCCAGCGCTATTGAACCCGGTAAAGTGATTTTTGAAATAATATCATCAATAAAGTTAGCGGTAGCCCTGCCTGGTTTAACACCTGGAATAAAACCGCCGTTCTTCTTCATATCATCAGCCATTTGGTTTGGATTAACCGTAATAGCCGTATAGAAGTAAGTGAATAGGATAATTAATACCGCGAACACTAAATTATGCTGCCACGAAGTATAGTTAGCCAGCGCCATTACTATAGAGTTTGCGGCTATACTTGGAAATAACGATGGAATATAGGCCGGTATAAACATAATGGCCTGGGCAAATATAATAGGCATTACACCTGCGGCATTTACCTTTAAAGGTATGTACTGCCGCACTCCGCCATATTGTTTGTTACCAACTATGCGTTTGGCATATTGCACCGCTATCTTCCGGGTACCCTGTACTATCAGAATAGTAAACATTACTACCCCAATTAAGGCAACAAGTTCAACCACAAAAGTTACTAAACCTCCATTACCGGTTGTACGGTTTTCAAATTCTGTTACAAACGCGCTTGGTAACTGGGCAATAATACCCACCATTATAATTAATGATATACCATTACCAATACCTTTATCGGTTATACGCTCGCCCAGCCACATTACAAATAAGGTACCTGAGGTTAACACAAACACGTTCAATACGGTAAAAAACGGATCAGATATCAACCTTGCATCAGGCGAAACCTGGGTTTTAAGGTAGCCTATGGCCTGTAAAGCAGTAATACCTATGGTTAGGTAACGGGTCCATTGGTTTATTTTGTTTTGGCCGCTTTCGCCTTCTTTTTGCAGTTTAGCAAAGTACGGCACAGCTATGCCCAGCAATTGCACCACAATTGAGGCCGAAATATAAGGCATTACACCCAACGCGAAAATTGACGCGCGGGAAAATGCTCCACCGGCAAACATATTCAGTAAGCCCAGTAAGCCTTCCTTAGCGTGTGAGTTTAATGATGCGGGGTCCACACCAGGTAAAACCACAACACAGCCTACGCGGTATATTAAAATAAATAAGAGTGTGTTGATTATACGCACTCTTAGATCCTCGATTTTCCAGATATTGGATAATGTGGTGAAAAAATTCTTCATCGAAAAATTATAGCTTAACTATGGTACCACCAGCTGCTTCAATAGCTTTTTGCGCGGTGGCAGTAAATGCATGTGCTTTAACTTCTAATTTGGCTGTTAATTCGCCGCGACCAAGTATCTTAACCAAGTCGTTACGCGATGCCAAACCATGTTCTTTCAATGTATCAAAATCAACTACTTCAAGGTTGTATTTTGCAACCAACTCCTGAAGTACATCAAGGTTAACACCTGTATATTCCACACGGTTAGGGTTTTTGAACCCTACTTTAGGCACACGGCGCTGTAATGGCATCTGGCCACCTTCAAAACCAACCTTGGTTGATGTACCTGAACGTGAACCGGCACCTTTATGGCCACGGGTTGACGTACCGCCACGGCCCGAACCGGTACCACGGCCTATTCTTTTTCTATTTTTAGTAGAACCTTCTGCAGGTTTCAGATTACTTAAATTCATGATATTAAATATTTTCTACCGCTACCAAATGATTAACTTTTTTCACCATGCCTATGATAGCCGCAGTAGCTTCAACTTCCACGCTGTGGTTGATCTTACGTAAGCCCAGGGCTTCGATCGTCTTTTTCTGGCGCTCACTTCTGTCGATCACGCTCTTAATCTGGGTTATTTTGATTTTTGCCATGACAGATTATCCGTTAAATACTTTTCCTAAATTAACGCCACGGTGCTGTGCTACGGTATAAGCATCGCGCAGTTGCGATAATGCCGATACAGTTGCCTTAACCACGTTGTGCGGGTTTGATGAGCCTTTTGATTTAGCCAATACGTTATGCACGCCTGCCGATTCTAACACGGCACGCATTGCACCACCAGCTATAACACCGGTACCATTAGCTGCTGGTTTTATGAAAACAAAACCGCCCGAAAATTTACCAATTTGCTCGTGAGGTACAGTTCCGTTAATAATAGGAACTTTTACCAGGTTCTTTTTAGCATCATCAATACCTTTAGCAATTGCTTCGGTTACTTCTTTCGCTTTACCTAAACCATAACCTACAACACCGTTTTCATCGCCTACTACTACGATAGCAGAAAAGCTGAATGTACGGCCACCTTTGGTTACTTTGGCTACACGTTGTATGCTTACCAAGCGGTCTTTTAATTCGATCTCGCTTGTTTTTACTCTTTTTATGTTGATTGTTGACATTTCTTTCTTCGATTAAAAGTTTAAACCGCCTTCACGTGCGCCTTCGGCCAGTGATTTAACACGGCCATGGTACAAATAACCGTTCCTGTCGAAAACTACATCTTTAATACCTGCTGCAAGGGCCTTTTCAGCTACCAGTTTGCCTACGGCTACTGATTGATCTGATTTGGTACCTTCTGTGGCAACAAAATCTTTTGATAAAGATGAAGCCGATACGATGGTTTTTCCGGATACATCGTCAATTATCTGGGCATAAATACCTTTATTGCTTCTGTACACAGACAAGCGCGGACGCGCAGTTGAACCTGAAAGGCGTTTTCTGATGCCTTTCTTTATTCTGTCTCTTCTTGATAGTTTAGCTCCCATGACGATTATTTTTTAGATGCTGATTTACCTGCTTTTCTCCTCAATATCTCGCCTACAAACTTGATACCTTTACCCTTGTAAGGCTCTGGTGCACGTAACGAACGTATTTTTGCAGCTACCTGGCCTATCAATTGCTTATCAATTGATTCCAGAATGATAGTTGGGTTTTTACCCTTATCAGCAGTTGTTGAAACTTTAATTTCCTGTGGCAATTCAAATACATAGTGGTGAGAGTACCCCAACACTAAATCTAATGTATTACCTGTGTTAGTTGCGCGGTAACCCACACCTACTAACTCTTGTTGTATTTTGTAACCCTCGGTTACGCCTACAACCATATTATTTATAAGCGCACGGTATAAACCATGTAATGCTTTGTGGCGTTTTTGCTCAGAAGGGCGTTTAACCAGTAAATTTCCTTCTTCCTGCTCAACAGTGATGTCACTGTCTACAGCTTGTGTTAGCGTACCTTTTGGGCCCTTAACTGTTACCAGGTTCTCTGGCGATACAGTTATAGTTACTCCCTGCGGTACTGCTATTGGTGCTTTTCCTACTCTTGACATTGCTAATTCCCTCCGATTAATAAACGTAGCATAAAACCTCACCGCCAATGTTCTGTACACGAGCTTCCTTATCGGTCATTACACCTTTGGAAGTTGACAGGATGGCGATACCTAAACCATTTAATACACGGGGCATATTATCCATGCCTGCGTATTTCCTCAAACCTGGTTTACTTATACGTGCGATGCTGCGGATAGCAGAGATCTTAGTTATCGGGTGGTATTTTAATGCCACTTTAATGGTGCCTTGCGGGCCATTATCCTCAAACTTGTAATTCGCGATGTAACCTTTGTCGAAAAGCACCTTAGTGATTTCCTTTTTCAGATTTGATGCCGGGATCTCAACCACGCGGTGGTTGGCCTTAATTGCATTTCTTACCCTGGTAAGATAATCTGCTATTGGATCTGTATTCATTATTTGTTGTTTATGATGGTGGTTTCCGTAGACCTGCCATCGGTTAATCTTATTTCGAATTTCGGATGTCCGATTTCGAATTTATTCTGTGTGTCGCATATATTCAAAATTCGAAATTGAAAATTCGAATTTTGAAATCTAAACTACCAGCTCGCTTTCCGTATTCCGGGAATCTTGCCTGCCAATGCCATTTCGCGGAATGTTACGCGCGAAATGCCGAACTGGCGCATATACCCACGTGGGCGGCCGGTTAATTTACAACGGTTGTGTAATTTTACCGGTGATGAAGCCTTAGGCAACTTATCTAACGCTAAATAATCGCCTGCTTCTTTAAGGGCAGCCCTTTTTTCAGCATATTTAGCTACTAATTTGGCACGTTTTACTTCGCGTGCTTTTATTCCTTCTTTAGCCATTATTTGGTCTGATTTTTAAATGGTAATCCAAATTGTTTCAGCAATTCCAAAGCTTCCACATCATTGGTTGCTGAGGTTACAAAGGTAATATCCATACCTTGTATTTTATTTATCTTATCGATATTTATCTCAGGGAAAATGATCTGCTCTGTAATACCCAGTGTATAGTTTCCTCTTCCGTCGAAACCTTTATCGTTAATGCCTTTAAAATCACGTATACGTGGCAGGGCAACAGCAATCAAGCGATCTAAAAACTCATACATTGTATTATCGCGTAAGGTAACACGTACGCCTATCGGCATATTTTTACGCAGTTTAAAGTTCGAAATATCCTTTTTTGATTTTGAAGAAACTGCTTGCTGGCCAGTAATGGTTGTTAACTCCGTAATGGTGTTCTCAATCATTTTCTTGTCAGTGGTAGCACCACCTACACCCTGGTTAATAGCTATTTTTTCAAGCTTAGGAACCTGCATAACGCTTTTATACTGAAATTTTTCTTTCAGCGCGGTACGAATTTCGTCCTTATATTTTGATTTTAATCTCGGTGTGTAAGTCATTACTTAATTTCCTCCCCTGATTTTTTTGATACCCTTACCAATTTGCCGGCATCGTTTCTTTTACGGCCAACGCGTGTTGTGTTTCCTGTTTTAGGATCAACCAGCGCCAGATTTGAAATATGTATGGCAGCTTCTTGTTTTACAATTCCGCCGTTTGGATTAGCCGCGTTAGGTTTTGTATGTTTAGATACCATG
>Ga0302300_1001209_pt1 | contig 15154 bp, 8 predicted proteins | sample III_Palsa_E1_1_FD_198756 | JGI IMG/M metagenome (GOLD analysis project Ga0302300, IMG submission 198756) | Peat permafrost microbial communities from Stordalen Mire near Abisko, Sweden - III_Palsa_E1_1 | ecosystem: Environmental > Terrestrial > Soil > Palsa > Peat permafrost | place: Sweden... | reverse complement strand
ATGTGTATAAAACTCAACATATAATTGTATTTTGTTACTTACATATTTTTCATGTGATTAATTAAAGTGTCATGAAACAATAGTACTTATATTTTTATGATGTTGAAACACAAATACACACATCTTTACATATACAACGTACTATTTTACCATCTATCTAGACCGTAAAATGGTTTTACAAACTTTTAATCTGTATTTATACAAGTTGTACTTGTATCATAACAATGTAAAGTTGTTTGGTTAACGACACGAATATGCACTTAATTATAACAGTAGTGATTATTTATCTAGTTGGATAAACAACTCTGTTGTTTTTGTTGTATTATTATTATCTATTTTATGTTTATGTTGTGTGTGTTTTGTTCAAAATGCAAAATACATAAACAACATATGTTATACTAATTACTTTATTTATAGTTATGATATGAACTGGTATAGCATATATACTACATTCATGAAAGCGCCATATAACTTGGTGGATCGTTAGTTACGCGAATATTATATAGTTGTTTCTAATGTGAACACATAATTCCTTGTGCACTTACATAATATTCATGTAACTAACAATCCACCAAGTTATGTGGCCTCACCTATTACAATTACGTAAAATGTTAGTAATGTATGTATATGTATAAATATATTGGACTATATAAATATTTACCATTTGTTGTAGTTAGTATTATGAGTAAATTTAATGGTAATTTATTTTTACTACTTGTATTTAATTTACCCATAAACATATACATATAACAACATTATATAGAATGGTAGATTACTTAGTGTTTATTATACACATAACATATAAATGTGTTAATTTAATACATGTTATTGTTGGTTACAATTTACAACATACAAAAAGTATGTAGAGAAGTATAATAAGTGTTAGTCTTATAATACATAAATTTGGTTATGTAGTTATTATAACCATCTGTTGTTAACAACATTACCACTTGCAATAAATTAATGCTTACACATATTGAATGTACTGTTACAAAAGTACTATTACAAACTGTATTTTTTCCATATGTTGCAACTTACCAACATATTAAACACAGTGTGTATCGATTACATGGTAAAATTAAAATATATGGATGTTTTTTTGTTTTTGTTTATTGTTTGTCGTTTGAAATAGATTGCATGTATACATGATATTACAGGAATATCTATGCATGATATGTATTTTAAACTTTTACCATTACAAGGCCATTTGTGCAAACCGAAGGTATACTGACAGCTATCCTACGGAAATAACCATGAGAGCAATGGTTTTGCCAAACAAAATACCACAAATGTGATGTGGCCATATTATAAAATTAATTATAGTGTCTATAATTGATATTTATTATAATAACCAACATATACTTGTTAAAACAAATACATGTATATAAACACACAACACAATAATTGTTTATCTACCTCACAAATATTATTTACATGTGTAACTTTAATACACTTAAAATAAGTGTGTAATATTGTAGTAGTTGTAATTTAACATATCTACATAAAAATATGGTTAACAATTTATTTGCAGTACTATTTTTGTTGTTAATATAGTCTATTGGTGATTAGGAAAGAGAGGTGAAAGATACTATAAACAAAAAAATGTTATGTTGTTTATACAAACCAGTAAAATTTGTGTGTATCAAGTTAACAGTTGTTGTTAAAATATACAAGATACAAATTTTGGTGTGGATAGTTAATAGTGTGTTACACACTATTATATGTTAGTAGAAATTTAACACTCCAATAACAATCTTTGGTTTTTATGTTTATGTCTACATTTGTATTTTGCTTATTCTACCTCTAGTTGCTTTAATTTTTTATGTAATTATATATCCACAAAAGAGAAAGAGAAAGAGAAAGAGATACTAGTGTTATTACGTAATTATCATAAGATACAAATTAACATTAACTATAACTATGTTTAATTATTAACTTGTATCACAATAAAACAAGTAAACTTACAAATTATAAGTGGTAGTGGTAGTAATAGTTGTAGTAGTAATAATACTGGTAGTTGTTATAGTAAACAATGTATAAGTAGATGGTTTGGTATCATGATATTTACTTTACAACTGCAGAGTATAAAACACATATAAACACAGTATGAGATATTTATGGTTAACACAATAATTTGCTATATTCTTCATTGTATAAGTGTGTTAGCTACTATCAAATTTAAATTATGCGTTATGGTAAAAATACAATGTGCAGTTAGTATATTTAATACTCACTGGTTTACAAATGTTTTAACATGTATTTGTTTTAACTCAACTATATAAATGTACTTTTACACACCAGAAATTTTAATGTGTTAAGATGTGAGTATAACTATGTATATGAACAGTACATGTATTAACATTGTAGTAAACAAAATACTGATATGTATGTATACATCTTGCTTAATTGTATACAGAAATAGTGTTGTTATTCGGATCCAGGTGATAAAATGTATGTTATTTCGAACAACATAATATGTATTATTATAATAGTTATACTAAATATAATAATACATTACATGTTATGAATGTTGTTATTTACAATAAACATTATGTATAAGTTTTATGTAGTTGTTAACAGATATAACAAACAACAGTCATTGTGTTTTTCTATCTCTTTATTAATATAAACATTTACTACATGAATTGCCTGCGGATAGTTGCCTGCGCTGCGCTCGTCGCAGATGGCCATGTAATTGTGCTAAAATTACACTTAAATGTCTACTGTTCATACGCGGATTATTACATAGCTATCTGCGACGAGCGCAGCGTAGGCAACTATCCGCAGGCACTCATGTGATAATATAAATATATCCTCCTATCTCTTCTCTCTTCCTCCTTCCTTCCTTCCTTCACTCTATTACTCTTCTCATATACTTTAATTACACGTATATTAGTGTATATGTTGTAAACAACAATACATGATGTATACTTGTTATTGTTAACTTTGTGTATTGTTAACTACCATGAAAGTATAACAGTAGTAATATTAGAATGTATAAATTTTATTTACGGGTAAATCGAAAGTATGTATATCTAACAGATAGAAGAGTTTTATTAACTACAATTCTATATATCTTTGGTTGGGAACTAAACCATATTACTTAACGCAACTTATTTTTGATTTGACATGTGGAGACAAGATAATAATTATACTTATAAGTACACTTGTATATCTTAATTTAGTATAAAACAATTCTATACTTATTAATATCGGGGGAGGGGGGAGGAGGAGGAGATTTTGTACTTTTATTTTTACACATCAAATAATTTTTGTTTGATATTCATATGCTAATTAATTACATGTTAACACATATTAAATGTGTATAAAATTGTTATTATTTGGATTACATAACACTAGTATTAAAAGTGTGAATGGAGAGTAGTGATAGTGATAATAATGTTATTTTAAGAGTTAGTTGTACTAGTAATTGTATTGGGACAGATCAGGAACCAATACAGATACAAATACAAACAAAAACACAGATAGAGACAAAGACATATGATATACCTATCAATAGGAACATTATTTTAAGAAGTGGGTTCTTTGCCACATCCTTGTCAACGTGTGGTGAATCAATGGTGTACTTTCCTACTGGGTTCAATGATATTGTTAATTTATATTTAATGTGTATTAACAACAATACTGTTATAACAAATTATGTAAAGGAATACCCATTAAACAAAGATAAACGTAATCTTGGTAGACTATTACAACTATGTCACTACTTGGATGATGAAGATCTATTTGAATATCCACTGTTACTTATACGTAACTGTTATTGTAATTATGTTGAAGTAATCCAAAGTTTGTATAGTGAAATTCAACGAAATGTTTATTTGCATTTACCTTACCACTTAACACCAATTACTATTGAAACAGATAAAACATTCTTTGACAACTGGTTAACCATTAATAACAACAAAGATATAATTGTTGAAAACATTACATATCGTTCTAGTTTGGACCCATATACAGATATTATTAAAATTGGTAATTCATGGTTTGGATCTCGTCAAATGACACAATTTGTTACATTCCAAGATGATGACAAATTTGGTGTTAACTGGGTTTGGTATCCACCAACCAATGATAATAATAATAATAATAATTTCAAACAGTTAGCACATAGTAGTTATTACATTAATGGTAACAAACATGGACAAGTGAAACAATGGCATCAAAATGGTGTTTTGGGACAGGAAGTTAGTTATGATAATGGCAAGCTTCATGGGTTGGCCATTGAATATAATTCAGATGGTAATAAAGTTTCGGAAGTCATTTACTATTACGATAAACAACATGGAAAGTCAAAACTATGGTATGATAGTGGTGTGTTAAAGGAGGAACGTAGTCATGATGACAATGGTAAACTTCATGGACCACACACTGAGTATCACGCACAAGGTAGTAAAGTAAAGGAACTCAACTGGTGTCATGGTAAGAAACATGGGTCTATGACTGAATGGTATGACAATGGTACACTACAACAAACAGGTGAATATAATAATGGTTATCAACATGGAATATTTATTGAGTATGACACACAAGGTAATAAAAGATTAGAAACACACTATCTGAATGGTAGTGAACATGGACTCAAAACTCATTACTATATGGATGGAGACAACAAACAACAAATATGTAAAACAATTAACTACCATCATGGTCTTCAACATGGACTTGAGACTCATTATCATATGGATGATAATGATGATGATGAAGATGATGATGAAGATGATGATGAAGATGGTGAATGTAATAAAATTGGTATGCATACTTATAACTATAATAATGGTATTCTTACAGATATAAAATCGTATTACACATCGGGAAATAAGCGTAGTGAAAGTGAGATTAAATTAGCTCCGGGTGCGCAATACGCGAATTGGTACGATGATACTGGCCGCAAACAACAAACACGAGACTGGAAACATAATAAATTATGTAGTAAATATAAAAAATGGTATAACAATGGACAGTTGAAAATACAGTGTAACTATAAAAAGGGTAAACTCGATGGTGCTTACGATGAGTATCATAACAACGGACAACACAAAGGTTGTTTGTCATATCACGATGGTAAATTGGATGGTACTTGTAGTGCTTGGTATGTAGGGGATGGTGATCAACAACAACAACAATACTTACATACTTATCGTTTGGGTAAAAAACATGGTATGTGTATCAACTGGTATGAAAATGGTCAAATGTCACGTGAATATCACTATGATAATAACAAAAAACATGGATTATGTAAAGGTTGGTATCCCGACGGTAGGGTACAATATTGTACTCATTATGTTAACAATCATGTAGATAAAAGCAAGTGAAATAGTTAATTACATTACATTACATTACATATATTACCTCTAGGAGAGGTAATAATAAAAGTTATGTTAACAAACAGGAACGCATATATCATAACAAAGTAATATTGTTACTTTTACATATGTTATAATAACCATTTGTTATTTAAATGGTTATTATAACATATTCTTACCATTAACATATATATATCTAGTATATATTTAACGTATCTTATATTCGGTTTAAACTGTTGGCAATTACATAATAGTCGTATAAGCCGATAAGCAAGGCGAAAAAGGTTGGTCCTGCTCTGGTCTGGTCTGGTCTGGTTTGAAGTGTGAAATGAAGTGTGAGGTGAAGTGTGAGGTGAAGTGTGAGGTGAAGTGTGAGGTGAAGTGTGAGGTGAAGTGTGAGGTGAAGTGTGAGGTGAAGTGGGACATCAACTGAGAAATGAACTGCGACAAGAGCAGCGCTAAGTAACTAATCATGACTATTATGTAGTAATGTTAATATAACTAATAGTTAGTTATATGATAAATACTTGAATTATCACATAATTATTGTGGTTAGTTAATTACACGGATATTGTGTAATTATACTAATATATGTAAGGAAAGTAAGGAAAGGAAAAAATAAGAGTAAATGTTTATTAACATATCTACTTCTCTGTTAATAAATTGAATTATAATAACATGGTTAGTATAATCCAACACTATATTTTTTACTAATGTTAAACTGTTAACATTAGTAAAAAATATAATAACTAATACTTGTATCTTTAAATATATGTTCTTTTATATTGGTATACACCAATGTAATATTAAGCTAACTATTGTCTATGTTTGTCATCGAAACAACAATATGTATTATGTAAACTATATTCAGGATAATATAACATATATTACATACAATCTACTCATATACTTACTTCTCAGAGAAGTAAAAAATGTGCTAAGCCATATATATATTGGGCATACTGTAAAAAATATCAATTGTTTATATAATTAACATCTATACAATAATTATGTTTGATAGTTTTAGTGATATATGTACATATATCACTAACAATTCACAATTGTTATTTTATAATTTTAGTATACTGTATCCATATAATATCCATTATATTATATAATTTTAAAGTAAGATAGAATTATCCCAGTATATTATAGTCAATATAAAAAACCTTTGTATATTAAAAACAAGTATTGAATACAACATACTATACAGTTTGTTATTGCTCACCTTTAAAATTACAGGTATTTTTTTGGTTTGACATATTTTTGGTTTGGTTCGAAAAATATGTCAAACCAAAAAATACCTGTAAATTCGAAGTAAGATTATATAAATATATTATAGATAGTAAGTATAAAAAGGTTTTTATACTAAAAACAATTATTAAATATACACTACATAGTAAAATATTACTTACCTCTAAAAGTACCGGTATTTTTTGGTTTGCCACAGGCTAGCTTCGCTTTGACACATATTTCAAACCAAACCAAAAATATGGCAAACCAAATTTTACTGTAAATTCGAAATAAGATAATATGCAATTATAACATCAGTGAGTATAAAATTTTTTTATACTAAAAAATACACATTTGAATACACTACATTATATAATACTACATACATTTAGTTTCACAGATATTTTTCGGTTTAACATATTTTTGGTAATAATTATACAAAACATGTTTATATGACTAATGTATGTATGTTTTCACACACTGAAACATATTTATTATACTCGCCGAAGATATAACAATTGTCTAATAGATTAACATTACATATCCATAACAACAACTATAAATTCCTATCTGTGTTTTTATATGTGGAATATAATTTAGTATATATATATATGTATATATAGTTATTAATTTAAACAATAATACATAAAAGAGGTTAAAAGCATGAGGTCAAGGGATGTAACCTCCTCTTCTTCTTCTGTGTGATACATAATAAACATTGTTTATTATTTCCTTTACCATCTAATTACTATTAAGTCAAGTAATAATGTACTTAGATGTAGTTGTGTATATATTAATTGTGTTAATATACATTATCGTCATAATAATTATTACAACAAACAAACTAGTTCAAGATATGAAGAAAAATATAGATACATTGGTGTCTAAATTGTTAATTATACTTGTAACATTATGTTAAATACGTATTTTTAATTACCCATGAAATTATATAATATTATAAATTATATAATTTATAATATATAAAAACATATATAATATACAAATTACATACAACAAATAACAAACTATATTAATATGATACCAATAATGATGATCATATCGTTATATAATATTGTAGATAGTTAGAAACACGTATTTAATGTAATATTATAAAAATAAACAACGATGCATTGTCGTGATAATAACAATATTAAAATTACCAAGAAAATATATTACAAACATTTTGGCGATTTTCTTAAACGATTTCAAATATTAAAATAATGGTGTTTGTTTGAAATATTAAAATGTAGATTTTAATGGTATTATTTTAATGTTTGAAATCGTTTAAGAAAATCGCCAAAATGTTTGTGGATATTAAAAATATTAAAGTATTTAAACTTATGTTTTGATGTTCATAACACAGCATTATGTATTACTTGTATTAGTATGTAATTAACTATTTTAGTCATCCCTGTTATGAATATACAAATTTTAAAATTACATATCACCCAGTGAAACAATTATATCTTTGAGATATAAATTATTTACATGTATATAATATATTGGATACTAAGTATGGATATATTTCTTGTCATACATAACATATACGGGTTGAAAGATATATCTTTTACAACGTAATATTTTAACAAAATATATAACATAAGTATAATATATATAAGTATACTATATATTTATAATTTCTTGTTTTACACTAAAATGACAATATAATCATTGTAGTGGAGTTAGAATTACACATTTCATGTAATTATTATAACGGATTAAACAATTATACCAAATTATGTAATAATTACTAATGTATATTATACAATATGTTTATTAAGTATGTCTTGTATTGTAATGTAGTTTATATTTGTATAGCCACAAGGTACTTATGGTGAGTTGCTTAGCAAAGCTTACCTTCGGTTTACCAGAGGTTAGCTACGCTTTACAAAGTATAAACTACATAATATCCGTGTAGGCACAACTCACCACGAATATTCTGTAGATTCACAACAGTACATTATTTAATTATTTGTGCATAAAATACATAACATTCGTGGTGAGTTGTGCCTACACGGATATTATGTACTCACACTTATATTCGATGTAGTTTTATCTGCAATGTAAATACTTCTCTTTAAAGTACATTTATATATCTTAGATTTAGTTTACTTTGATAAAAAAATACTTAAAATATATAACAGATAGCATTTTAACATGCAACTGTTTTTATCTCCTCTTCCAAATATTTTTATATTCACACAATGTAAAATTTATAATATATGTATACATTTTAATTACACGTACACACACATATTATGACTTATCACAACCTTTTATTAATGTTAACATTAATGTTACAATAATATAAATATTATTGTAATAAGTTAAAAGTATACAAAAATATAATATCGTTTAAATAACTATGTTGAATATAAATATGTATATTATTATATAATAGTAGTAATTGTACAATTACTACTATTATATGTTATTAACACTAATTTGTAATTTCGAATTACAAACATTTATTATAATACACTACTTTATATATAATATATATATATATTATACAAAGTTCTTACTTACATGTTAAATTATCTTGACAAGTAATATATAGTATTGTTTAATAGTAATATTAATATTACTATATTACATATTTTAAATCTTACATATGTTAACTATAACCTGTTAAGAAGGTTTAAGGTATAAGTAATTATTACGTTAGTAACGTATGATATAATTAAAAACATCATATATTACAATAGTACTTATATAAGTAGATTATTATATAATAATAGTATTAAATTTTTATATCTCTGAGATATAAAGTAATTATTAAAATATTGTTATAATAACAATAATCTTGTTTGTTTTGTAACCGCGAATCCCGGAACGTTGTTTTTGTTTGAACCATATCGTCTGTAGCATATAATCATTTGGAGTTCCATGGGTAACTTACAACATATATTAAAAAATCGTACATTATTTTGTATCTGCGTTTGTACTTGTACACACGGTTTTAGTGTGTAGTATCTATCACATAACAATACTATCATAGTAAATAACCATTCTACATGTTCCAGTTGTAGGTGGTACTTTGTAAGCAACGATGGATTTTGCTCACAACTCAAAACAAGAGCATAGTCATCTATGCAAACTTGGTCTTGTGTCACAGTACCATAGTCAACTGGTGTATTGGCTAGTGCAACTGGATCATTCAAGTCATAATAAGTAGTACCTCCAGCAGCCAATATGCACTTTATAGCATCGCATCTAATTTCTGGATCTGTGTCATCTATACAAATGCAATTACTACAAGTCATATCCAACACAGTTCTACCTTCTATGTTTCTAACATTGACATCAGTTCTCCTATCTATCAGTAACATAATTAGTACATCTAAGTTGCAGACTGGACTTGTGTACATGAGTGGTGTAAACCCATTTCTGTCACACACATTGACATCAATGTCTGTTCGTGTCAATAATTTTTTTACCATTTGACTATTTTCATATAGACATGCAAAATGTAACATTGTACTACACATTTCATTCTTTTCATCTCGTTCATTGATATCGAAATCTTTCCTTGCAATAATTAAGTCGATTAGATGCGAAATACGACTATGTATTAAAGTAGTAAATCTAACAATATTGTTATCACCATTGTTATCACCATTGTTATCACCATTGTTATCACCATTGTTATCACCATTGTTATCAACAATACCATTCTGAATATTACGAATATTATTATATTGTGACACGCATAACAAATGTTTCAGTATATTTTCACCTTTACAATTTTTGAGGCCAGCAATATTAATGTCATCACGATGTAAAAGTAACTCAACGAGTGTGGTATTGAAATTGTTAAGAGCCAAATCCAAAATTGTTTTACCTTTGTTATTTTTAAGATTGCAGTTAATAGTATCAACCGTTAATAACAATTTAACATTATTAATTAATGAAACCGCATCATGATGTACAGTCCACGTATGAAGAAGTTGGGCAATTTCTGATGACTCGGAGTCAATTACATAATCAATAGCTTGAACAAGCAAATGTAAAGGGGTGTTACCATTACAGTCTTGAACGTTGACATCAATACCAACTTTGGCAAGTATACGTTGTAGTGTATTTGGTTCAAGGAATTTATGTAGTAATGTTTGCCCATTATCGTTTTGATTGTTGAGACTGTCACTGTTTGATAAGTCAACAATGTTGTTTAATAGTGTTGTGTTCATATAACTGTACTTTTGAACGAATGTGTCACCGTATATATCCCTGTTATTAAAACATGGTAAAAACATGTTTAAATCCAATTTAATTTGGTTATTATTAATTATACCTTCGATAGTATTAAACAAGTTATTAAGTTGAGTATGACTAATATTAAAATAGTGTTTATTAACACAATGTGTTAACAACATAGTGGCTATTACAATATGTTGGTTAACGAACAGAGTACTTATCATATGAAAATTATATTCAACGTTAAACTCAAAGTCATCACGATCTATAAAATGTTCAACCACATTTATTACACGTGTATCATCGGGATCTAATATAATCTTGTCATCATAATGTATTACAGATGACAGAAATGTTGTAATTGCTTGGGACTTACAATAATTAATATCAAGCTCATACATATCCAACATATCATGAATGATGTTGTAATCCAGTTGTTCACAAGCATTTGTGAATGCTGTTGTTTTAATATTAGTGAAACCAGTGACAACATTAATATTAATATTTGGGTGTTGTAGTAAACGTTTAGCAATTTCGGTGTGACCATTATTTATGGCAATGACTAATGGTGTCCATGAGGTTGTGTTCATACCGGTACCATGACCAAAGTCAAACTTACAATTATCACCTGGTAAATTAACATCAATTCCTGGATTAGACAGTAAAATATTTACAATACCAATATGACCTTTTTCACATGCTATACCTAACATATTCCTACCACTGTTATCGTAACTATTAATATCCAAACTCGATATTCTGTTGATTAACATCTGTGTCATTTCAATATCATTGCAACAACACGAACTAAACATTAACTTTAATATTTGTTTATTAATCTTATTAATATTATAATATTCATCATCATTGTAAATTACCTCCATTTTCTCAATGTCATCATAATACTAAATAGTCAAAACATCACTTTCGAGGATTTTATAATATCCAACCCTCCTCCTCCCTCCCTCACCCACCCACCCACCATATCATAAATAATGTTAATCCACATGCATATACACATCTAACAGTGAGGTAAGAACCACCACTTTGACTATCATCTAATCCTTCACTCTTCATCTTTCTTTTCACCCTCTTTCACTCCCTCCCCACTCCATGTTCCTTTTATTCTCATCAAATATATTTATACAATTACACGATAGTTATATGTACAACACAGTTCATCTCATAGTTGAGCTGATAGTTGAGTTGATAGTTCAGCCATTAGCTAATGTCATGGTTGAACTGTCATTTGATTTCATAGTTATTTCCGTAGGATAACTGTCATTTCATCTCACACCTCATCTCAAACTTCAGACCAGACCAGACAAGATCAGAGTAGGACCAACACCTTCAGTATACAACTAACCACAATAATTATGTAACTATTGGGGTGTAATAACCAAATATAACATTGTAACATATTTTGTATTTATACAAAATTGTCGTGGTTAGTTTGCCTATACGTATTTTATGTAATTGTCTGTGATTTTGACACATAATTCCCTCACACCTCACACCTCACACCTCACACCTCACACCTCACACTCCCGCATCCAACTTCTTAATCTTTCATCCCTTATTCCTTTACTCTGATATCATCAAATATACTTGTATAATTACATAATATTCGTGTAGGCAACCAACCACAATGATCATGTAATTGTACAAGTATAATATTTTAATTTATAATGTTATTATACCCGTATATCTACACGATCATTGTGGTTGGTTGCCTACACGAATATTATGTAATTGCTAACATATTACACACATATTTGTACTATTACTTTCTTCCCTTCCCTCTCTTCCCCCCCACACCATGTATCCACCCTTCCAATTTTACTCTATGTTCCCTAGTCAATGAATATTTTGATACCAATTAATATGTGTTATAACATAATGTTTATTACACTATTTTATATTTACAACTATAATAATAATAATAATAATAATAATAATAATAATAATAATATAATTTATAACATTATAATTACAAACATTAATTCTAGTATGTATTTTATGTATAACAAACGATACTTATTTTAACATATATCCACTCTCATTATCATGTAATAATATACAGTATATTATTTGTCATCTGGTAAAATTTATTCCTACGATAGGAAAAAACAATAGTTGGTAGAGTATGATATAACTATTATGTTATCTCACAATACATATTATTAATATATTAACTAATAACACATAATACATATTCAAATAACATACAAGTATAATTTACATAATATTTGTGGTTAGTTTGCCTTCGCTGCGCTTATCACAGATCATATGTGATTGCATTAGTAATTACGAGAGTAATCACATGGATAAACTAAGAATAATCACATATTATCTGTGATAAGCGCAGCGAAGGCAACTATCTACGATATTATGTGGCCCTAACTCACAGTTTTCATGTCACTTATTGGGTATATAAATAAGTGTCTATTTATACAAATGTTAAAATGTTAAAATGTTAAAATGTTTAATATCTTACACCGTAAATATTGTATATGTTATAACTATTAGACTAATACGTATTGTACTTAAACAACAAGATAAATGTTGGTTATACCATATATAACCAATAATTTGGTATTAACATAATAAACGAAAGAAAAAAGAAAGGAAGAGTGAAGGAAAACATAGAAACGAGAAAGACCAAACATAAACAACACTTACATCAATACTATACTATATTATCAATACAAAGTTTTGTTTTGTTATGATTTAAAATGGTTGGTTGTTTGTGATAGTATTTTACTATTATATAGATATGTCTTCTACATCTTAACTTGTTTTTCTGTTCAAATATAAATTCACTGATATTCAAGTAATATTACATAGCTATTGTGGTGAAATTACCTACACGTATTTTACATAACACTACTTGTATGTTCATTCATTGTTTCAGGTAGAAAAATAACATTAACATATAAAAAATTTAGGGTTACAGTAATGTTACTTATAATATTAATATAACAGTACATTGTTGTTATCTACCAACATACTGTTATATTCTACTATAACATATTATAATATACCAATTACACAATACAACTAAAATATTACATGTTTTGCTATTTAATAATATTACATAAATACGAGTTTAAAACATGTTTCATACCAAAATAATTACATAATATCTGTGTAAGCCGAAGGCATTTCTCTTTAGAGTATAGCTGCGCTAAGCAACTATCCACAATAATCATATGACTATACATATATAATTCATTGATGAAACCAAGTATTATTATTAACAGTCATATGATTATTGTGGATAGTTGCTTAGCGCAGCTCATCTCTCAGTTGGGACCAACCTTCGGCTTACACAGATATTATGTAATTGTCAACAGAAAGCACAACTACAATTAACATATTACGAGTATTTTTATATTGTTATTTTCTTTCCTACATTTCTTTCCTCCTTTTACTCATTGTCCCTCCCTCTTATTCTACCTCTCTCTCTTTCCCTCTCAATAATTAAATATTTAATTATATGAAACATATGTTTCTGTTTAACACACATATAATAAATATATGTTATATGTTGGATTTATAATATTTGTGTTAAACAAAAATACATATACTAACAAATATTTTGGCAAATTTCTTAAACGATTCAAAACATTAAAATAATACTGTTTTCTATGTTAATTTGACATTACATTTTAATGTTATTTTAATGTTTTGAATCGTTTAAGAAATTTGCCAAAATATTTGTTGGTATATTTTTTAATACTTGAGTTACTAATTACCATAAAATATCGTGACGTAGACATACATACATTAAGTATAACAGTATAGTAATTAGTATTATTATTTTTAATTATGGTATAAACAATTAATTGGTAATATTTATTTTATTGGTTGATGGGGAAAGAATAAAACAGAAGGGATAAGAAGGAGATGTCTAAATAATGGACATTAATTATTTAATTACATCATAATGATGTAATGTTAATAATATTTGTTTATTCAAGGTGTATGGGTATTACAATACAAAATTCTTTGGTTGACATATTTATCTCTCCCATCATATTTTCATTGTTGTTCGTAATTATAACTATTATAATAGTCATGAACAATATGTTTTAAGTTGTAATTAGTTTAATATTTGGGTATATGCAATTTCGGATATAATGAGATGGAAAAGGAAGAAGATAAGAGAAAGAAGGACACATATATCCTTAATATCTATTAACAACAATACACTTATTGTTACTGTTATAATTGAGTAAATCTTTGTTAACTAAAAACTAGTAATTACATTATATTTATATCTTTGAGATACAAACTATATACCAATTCCATTTACTTTACATTATATTTTTTAGCATTTAATGTTTTACACCTATCCAATAGGTGTGAATATGTTGTTTTGATATAACTATTGCTAA
>Ga0302300_1001203_pt1 | contig 15202 bp, 13 predicted proteins | sample III_Palsa_E1_1_FD_198756 | JGI IMG/M metagenome (GOLD analysis project Ga0302300, IMG submission 198756) | Peat permafrost microbial communities from Stordalen Mire near Abisko, Sweden - III_Palsa_E1_1 | ecosystem: Environmental > Terrestrial > Soil > Palsa > Peat permafrost | place: Sweden... | reverse complement strand
AAGAGGTAAAAGAAAAATGCTATATTTTATATATAATATCCTTTTATACTTTTACAATACCCAATTAAATTAAAATCGTAACTTTATATACTTAATTCCATTTTAAAATGAAAAATAGTATTGCATTAGTTTTATCGCTTTTATGGTTTCCTATGCTGGCACAGGAATTAAACTTTAGAATAGTAAACGCTGAGAGCCTTAACGCTATTCCACAGGCACAGGTAAAAATTTCAGGAAAGTCAGGCTTTATATATACTGATGCAAAGGGACAGTTTAAGTTTAATTATAAAAAAGGAGATACGCTTACCATACGCAAAGACGATTATCATTCGCTTCACATCATTCCTACAGATGTGGCAATAGATGCCCAGCACATCATAACCATAAGTATGGTTGCGGGCAAAGATGCGCCCACTCAAAACGGCTCTCCTTCGCTACAAAGCTTTGAGTATAACTTTATACACGATACAAAACCCAATAATCAGTTAAAAGCCCAGGTAGTAGAAAGCCCTTTGGTAACCCAAAAGCGTACTACTAGTTATTTTAAAATTGCGTCCATGCACCTAACTAATTATAAGTTAGAAAGTAAACAGCAAAAACAATACAAAGCCATGGATGAGGCCGAATAAACCGCTAGCTTAAACTTTATTAACCTGTTACGGCAATTTCATACCTATTTTAAAGTTACTTAAAACTTATTTGTATGTTTCTCTATATAACTTAATCTAAAAAAATGTTTTTAGATTTTTTTGCAATACCTTTGCTAATGAAATGAAATTAAACATTTTACTCTTTGTTTTTAACAAATAAAATACCTCTGCTAATTCTACTATTAATAACAACGCTTATTAATACATCAAATTGCCAATTACTCACTGCTTTAGACCGTCATCAGAACACAGTCTATTTAACTGCAGGATTATATAAGCAAGCTCCTTTGCTTTGTGGAGGAATTGCGAAATGCCTTCATTTTAAAGTCCGAAAAATTTACAATGAACACATTACTCTTTTTGCCGATTTTACCAGTAAATCTAATTTTGGAAACGACAACAATTGTAAGTTTACTTACGGCGCACAGGGATACATAGTAAAAAAAGGAAACTTTAAACTACTATTAGTAAAAACATTTACATTTACAAGGGTTATTACAAATTCAGAAAAAGGCAGTTACCTGGGAGGCGAACTAGAACTTTTACCAGGCATATATACAGAAAAATATTTTTATGCCGCCCATTTTTATTATGGCGACAGCTTTAGAGGTCATGTGGCAAAAAGGGGCCAGGTAGCCACTGATATAGAAACTGGCTGGGTAAAGCCGCACATGGGTACTTTTATGACGGGTATTAACGGTGGGTATTATATTCGCAAAAATTTATGCTTATATATAGACATAGACTTTTATGTACTAAGGCCCAGGCATTCTATTTCCTCCTTTCCCTTGGTATCCGAATATGCAGGGGTTAATTATCTATTCTAATATTCCTAACATATATTTGCAGCATTTTAAATGCCTTAAAATTATATGGAATCCAATAAGGAAATTGAACCTAACACTACTTCAGGTGAAAAGCTAAAAGAAGAAGGAATAATCGTTTTTAAAAAAGATGGTATAGTATACGGGGTGTATCAAAAAGGGTGCATAGTAGATGAACGTCTCTTACGTAAAGCAATAGCCCTCAGGATAGAAGCCAGCGAAGGAATACCACGCCCCATACTGGTAGATGGAAGGGACGTAAAATACTGGAGTTGGGAATCTCGAAAAATCGGCTTCTTGCCAGATGCCAACAAACATGTTACAGCTTATGCATTCCTGCTTAATTCTTTTATAATTACTACTATTGTAAAATGGACGTTTAAAATGTTCCCCACTCCCGGCATCCCCCGCAAAATATTTACCAATGAGGAAGAAGCCATAAAATGGCTGCAACAGTTTAAATAAAAATTTACTTAGAAAGATCGAGTAATAGCTCTTCATCCTTATAACGAATCCTCATTTTGTGCGAGCCCGGCTTTGAGTGTACATAAGGGCTTTTAAATAATGGAAAATCACTGATAGTAACTCTCTTCCCGTTTACTATTCGTTCACCAGGGTAGGTAAATTTAAGACGAATATGATTATACGTTTTTACCTCTGCAAAAGGGTTATTAGTAAGATTATAACTAACTGTAGTTTTCTTTATAATGTCCTCTTTAAAATCCTTAAATGACTTTACTTTGCCAGGGTTTTCCGCAATCAAAACAAACCCATTCAGCGTATCCTTACTCCTTAGCCGTTTACCATTGCTTTCGGGTATCCATTTGTATGGGCGAAATGGTTTTATAGCTATGTAAATAGTAGGCGATGAAGCAAATATCCAGCCGCTACTATCTTCCTCTATAGTCGCCAGGTCCTTTGGGAAAAACAGGTCGTAATGTTTATACACGGCGTCTTCGGCCCGCAAATCGTACAAGGCGATCAATACATTTTTATGCTGCAACAACTGCTCGTAAGGCGACCCTCCTATCCACTTATCTTCTTTATTGTAAAAAGTTTTATCTTGTATTACATCTTCCACCGCAAATTTACGCAGGTCGGTTAGTCCAGAACACAAATGGTAGTCGCTGTAGTAAGGGTGAATACTAAACAAAGAAGTTAGCTCCCCTGGCCTGCTTGCCTTCCAGGTCAGATGCCAGCTGTGTTGTTGTAAACCCGAAGGCTTCTCTAACAAAGAACCCATACAGTACGCTGGCGTAATGTAATTGTATCTGGTAACTATCGGGTCTCTCTCTTTATAGTAACGTAGCCGGTGGGCGCACCTTCGCCGTTCCAGGTTCTCGTAAGCCTGTTTCTTTGCTGTTCCAATATTTTTTAAAACATTAGGCAGCCGATACCTGCCCAGCGCTACAAATAATACATTAGGCTTCATGGCAATAGAATTACTATCTTCTAACAGAAAATCTACCAGGGCGGACATATTGGTATTCCTTTTGGTAAAAACATCGTATTCGTATAGCCTGCTGTAGCCTCCGGTAAATACCCCGTCAAAATAATCTACTATATAGTCAGTCAAAATCCAGGTCAACATCTTTTCCGCCTTATTGCGCATCAGGGTATCCCTGGCAAACTGGTGCAGCAATACTAACGGCCCAATATAATAGGTGCCATATACAGGCGTATCGTACTCCCCCTGCCCTATGGACGTTGTTTCCTTTATCCAGTGGTTAATGTAATCAGTGGACTCCTGATAATTCTCCCTGGAACTTTTTCCGTTGAACCACTCATCGCCTGCCTGATCTGGCCAGGTCTGCGCAGCCAGAAACAGTGAGGTATAATACATTAGCCAATGGTTCTCGGTATTGCCCCGGCTTGGGGTATACATCTTAAATGCCCGTCTTATTTTTTGCCTGTAAATAGGAGGCAGCCTATCTTTCTCATGCAGATATAAGGCCAGCGCCGGGTACATCCAAAACACATCACCCTCTGGTTTTAAGGTCAGGCTGTCTATTATTTGGTATGCCGTTGCCGTATCATGCTGTGTGTGTATCTTAGCCAGAGCTATATACCAGCTTTTGGTGTAAGGAGGAGCTTTATAATAATTCAATACGCTATCCTTTTTCTGCTGCCACGTGGTTTGGGCAAAAGAACCAATATAACCCCAAAAAAGTAAAGCTACTATCAGGTATTTCTTCATGGCGCTATGGTGATTTGCCAAACTCTTCCACTTGTTTCTTTTGTGGGGCTAACGGTAGGCCCGCCATCATCCGAATAAAAAAGTCCGCAGTCTACAAGGCCTATATACAGACGTCCGGAGACTGGTTCTACTGCTATGGAATGAATACTTTTGTGGCTGATCTGGTTATTTAGCAACATCCACGAACTTGCATTTTTATCGTACTTACATAACCCAAGTTGGTAACCGCCACAGTAAATAGTACCGGCATGGCTAGGATCAAAAGCAATGGTATAAACTGTCTTTCCTTCTAGGCTCCTGCCCAAAGCCTGCCAGGTAGTTCCACCATCAATGCTCTCATATACTCCCGCGTCTTCTACTGCGGCCACTATATGTTTGGCATCAAAAGGATCCTGTTTTATATCGTGAACTTCCTTGTTGGGCAGCACTGCCTGGCTCCATTTTTTTGAGTCATTCGCCCTTACTACTATACCTCCCGCTGTACACGCTATCAGTTTATCGGGTAAAACAAGCAACGCGTTTACATAAGTCTGGCTAGTGAGTTGCAGCCCTTCGTTAATGGCAGTCCACGTATCTCCCAGGTTGTCGCTCTTCCAAATCCCTGTGGAGGAAACCATAAAAATACTACGCAGATATTGTGGATAAAAATATACCTGAAACGCATCGGGCATACGCCAATCGGTTACTACCTTCCAGGTCTTTCCATTATCCTGGCTTCTCAACACCCCGTCCAATCCGCATAGAAATAGTATGGAATCGCGAACAGCAATACCATAACTAATTTCATTGTACCAGGCCAGGTGATGAAAAGTAGAATCTTTACCAATACGCATATACAAACCCACTGTATCGGCAGGCTGTCCTATAATATGCCCCACATGGCGAGAAGGCACAGTATAAAAAACGCGCTGGGCAAAGGCCTGAGAAGCACTTAGGAATAGTATAATCAGGAGTAGAGATTTATTCATGAATTAGCGTTAATATTCTATTGAATATGTAGCAATCATAGAATTTAATTAAAGATTTATTGAAATAAACCAAACTGATCCAATTAAGTAAAGTTAACTGCTTTGTCCGGTATAAATAACTTTTTATATTGCAATTGTTATAAAATCTTCAAATGCTTTTTACCAGCGCTAATTTCTTCATTCTTTTATTTATTACTTTCTTTTTATACTACATCCCAATATTAAAAAGTGTTCAACTTAAACTGCTTATATTTTCCAGTCTGGTTTTTTATGCTTATGAATCTCCTGCATGGCTGCTGCTGCTTTTAGCTTCTGCTGGTATAAATATACTAACAAGTTATAATGTGATTTTTGGGACTAATAGCAGAAAAAAATTAGTGGCCATATTAGGAGTTATATTTAATTTGCTTATTCTCGCTTTTTTCAAATACAGCCCTTTGTTAGCTAAAACTTTTTTAAATGAGAATAATTCGATTGGAGATTTTTTATTAACAATTCCACTGCCAATTGGCGTTTCTTTTTTTACATTTGAAGGAATAAGTCTTGTGGTTGACGTTTATAAAGAAAAATACTTTAAAGATAAAAATTCTATTTCTCCCTCACTATGGCAGCACTCTCAGCGAACACTATTTTTTATATCTTTTTTCCCGCATTTAATATCCGGGCCAATACTTAAAGCACATGAGTTTTTACCACAAATAGAAACCAAATTATTTAAGAATATTATGTGGGAAGTATGTTTTAAAAATCTGGTAATAGGTTATTTCTTAAAAACATTTGTTGCAGATAATTTAAAAGATTATACTCTATGGATTCAATTCCCAATGTTTTTAAGTTTTTCCGGCGGCAAGTTGCTAATATTACTGTTAGCATATTCCTTTCAAATATTTGCAGACTTTGCTGGCTATTCGCTTATAGCAATAGGGCTTGCAAAACTATTTGGATATGATTTTATACAAAATTTTAATTTTCCCTATATCGCTACTTCTTTTGCAGACTTCTGGCAACGCTGGCATATCTCTTTATCGACCTTTCTAAAACAATATTTATATATACCACTGGGAGGCAATAGAAAGGGCAACGCAAGAACATACATTAATTTAATGACGACAATGGTTTTGGGAGGCTTATGGCATGGGGCCGCCTGGAGCTATGCTATATGGGGAGCCTTTCATGGTATAGCTTTAGTCTTAGAAAGATTAGTAAAAGATACTATGCAGATCAAAACTTCAAAGGTTTTACGCTTTATTTATGGCATAGCAGTATTTCTTTTCGTAACTATCGCATGGATATTATTTAAGCTGCCAAACTTTAACCATGTAGTCGCTTTTTTTAAAACTATTATTCAGAACCCCGACTCAGATTACAAAGAAAGTTTAGGCCTGACATTATCAGTGGCAATATACTCATTGCCGGTTATTTTGTTTCACCTCTACTATTTAATAAAAAGCAATAATCATTTTTTATACGTTAAGATCAAAAAAACAGAATATTTAATGTATGCGGCAATGTTATTTTTAATAATAACAAACAGAGGTTTACCCGGCACATTTATTTATTTCCAGTTTTAAGCATATACTATATGATTAAAAAAACATTTGCTGCGTTACTAATATTATTATTAGCCCATCTGTTATACATTTTTATTTTTAAACCAAAAGGTACAGATGGAGATACGCTCTGGCAACAAAATAGAATAAAAGCGCAGCGTTTTATTCTATCAAAGAACTATTATAAGACACTAATTGTCGGCTCTTCTCTTAGTACCAGCGCTATTATTATGGACAGTATGCCTAAAAATTTATATAACCTTGCTTTTAACGGACAAAGCGTTCAGGATGGGCTAAGCTTATTAAAAAATAAGAAACAGCTACCTAACGTTTTATTTATAGAAATGAATGTAATAATGAGGGGAGAAAACAAAGAGTTTGTAAATTCATTAACATCCCCCATCAACTATTATTCTACACTTTATATTCCTTCATTACGGGAAGAATACCAACCCATAGCTATTCTTAAACATTTGGGATTCTCTTTTCTGAGGCTAATTATGGGGCGCGGCGAAGTAAAGGAATCTAATTCCACAAGCAATATAATTAAAATACAGGAAGAGAAGAGGCCCGAAATGTTTACGAGAATACTAAGCATTGAAAAGAAGGATTATTCTATACCACCAGATGAAAAAAAAATAAATAGTATTTTTAAAGAACTCAAAAAGCAGACCCAGGCTTTAGAAAGCAAAGGCGTTAAAATAGTTTTTTTTGAAATTCCATTAGAAAAAGATTTATGCGACATGCCATACTCTGTAAAATTGAGGCAATCTTTTTATAAGTATTACCCCCAGGATAAATACAAATATGTTTATCAGCCAAATTGCCTGGAATACAATACTTCAGATGGCAGGCATCTAACTAAATCAAGCGCAGCAAAATATACATTTTATTTAAAAAAAGCGCCCTATTTTTAATTTGAACTTAATTATTAGCACTTTTTACTTATAGTTTATAGCCAGACGTATCTTTATTAAGTTCTCCTCCAGCGCTCAAATAGTATCACTTTCTGCTAGTCCCTAATCAGCCATTACTATTCTTGTACTGAAGGAGCAGAGAGAGGCTTTATAGTAGTGACTGTATCCTTACTACAATGATTATGCCTATCGCAGTGGTTAGGGCAAACATCATCGTGCCTACTACAGGAATAAGCGGTTATAAAAACGAATATAACTGGAGCTAAAATATAAAACAGGTTTTTCATAAAAATCAGGTTTAGACAGAGTAATTCTTTTAAAATGAATCGTTTTTACTAATAGACATACAAGCCTTAAAAAAAGATGCCTGTTATAAATTTATTTTTGGGGTGATGACAACCTCTATAATTTTTTAGAAAAATATTGCCTTTTGGCGCTATGTTTAGTTGCCTCGAAACATCAAATTTTAGCCCTAATTTTTTTCTCTTTATAAACTAAATTTTCTATACTTAATCAATAGCCCATCCCCTCAAATGCCAACTGGCACAAGTTAAAACGGTAAAAATCATACATCCACCCAAATTAACAATGCAAAAAACAATGACAAAACAATGCCATAACAATGACAAAACAATGACAAAATCGCGACATGCAGGATGCCGTGTAAGTTTTTATCTCAACTAGTAGTTTTTTAAGTAGCACAAATTCCCTTACCGCAACGGCTTAATTTATAAATTCCAGGTTATCACAAATTCAATATATACTCGCCTGTGCCAGTTGGCACAAGAAAAAAATAAAATAAAACAAAAAATGAGGGGAAGAGTCGGCAAAAAAACAATCACAAAAAAAGCCCTGATGAACAAGGCTTAACTTTGATAACATGATGCTATCTGGAATCGAACCAGAAACCTACTGCTTAGAAGGCAGTTGCTCTATCCAGTTGAGCTATAGCACCGTATAAATTAAAAGACACCCCTTATGGGTGTCTTTGTGTCGGGGTGGCAGGATTCGAACCTGCGACCTCCTGGTCCCAAACCAGGCGCGATAACCGGGCTACGCTACACCCCGAACTTATTAATAATCAAACTTATAAACTTCAAAAACCTGCGGAGAGGGGGGGATTCGAACCCCCGGTACGGTTTGACCCGTACGACGGTTTAGCAAACCGCTCCTTTCGGCCTCTCAGGCACCTCTCCCTTCTCCTCTTTTGGAAAAAGCGCTGCAAAGTTAACATAACATCCCTCATATCACAAACCAACAAGGAAAAAAGTCAAAATTAATTTATCATTGCATAAATGATATGGCTTAATCCAATTGGGACGCAAGAATACGTATTTATTTTCTGCTTTTTTGCATTATACATCCTTTATATTTTAAGAATTTGGTGGATAGCCAAAAAATTGCGAAGCAGTATAAGATCCGTCTTTGTAAAGCTCTTATTACGAAGTGTTTATTTTTCTTTACTAATTATTTCGTTAATTGGCCCTTCCTTTGGGGATGTAAAAAAGGAAATAAAGGCAGTAAGCAAAGATATACTCCTTGTTATAGACCTTTCAAAATCTATGGATGCTACCGATGTGCAACCCAGCAGGTTAGAAAGAGCAAAACACAGTTCGGCATTATTAATCAAAAGATTTCATTCAGACCGGATCGGGCTGATTGTTTTTACATCCGCTGCATTTTTGCAATGCCCCCTTACCTACGACCACGATGCTCTGCTCCTTTTTATGGAAAACCTTAATACAGATTTAATTGGAAACGAAGGGACCGACTTCTCCCCTGCCCTAATCCTAACTTCCCAAACTTTTGAAGAAGAAAAGTTTAATAAGAAAGATAGTAAAGTGATGGTGTTAATAACTGACGGCGAGGACTTTGGAAATATATCCCCGAAATTAATGGCGCAGTTTAAAGAACTGAAAATTAACTCCTTTATACTTGCCACCGGCACAGAAGCTGGCGGTAAAATCCCAAATAAAGTTAGCAGATTTTTAAAAGATAAACATAGAAAACCAGTAACTACACATTTAAATATAGATGGCTTAAACAACCTTAATGAAAGTTTAAATGGAAAGTTATGTATGTTAAATGATAATAGTGATGAAACCGAAAAACTAATAACAACTGTTTCTGGAGTACAGGGAGAATTAAGGGATACAAGAAAAGTGAATGCAGCCGCAAACAAATATTTCTACTTTCTTTTAATCGCCTTGTTTCTTATACTTATAGATCTTTTGATAACCTTAGATACATTTAGAAAATGAGGCTGTTAATATTATTAAATATCTTATTTTCCTTATGGACTAAATTTAATGGCATAAGTGTTGATAACAAACTTAAGGAAACAGCGGCTTTAGCATTTACAAAAAAAGATTACAGGTTTACTATCAGTCAATATAAAAAACTGATGGAGCAACATCATGTAGCTGATGAAAAGGTGATTCTGAATATTGCTCATTGTTATTTTAATATTCATGATACTGCCAACGCCGCCTATTACTATAAGAAGGCTAGTCATTCTACATCGCTAAAGATTAGTTCAACTGCAAATTTACAACTAGGTATATTAGAGGTTGATAAAAAAAATTACAAAAAAGGACTTAATTATTTTAAAGTAGCGCTTAAATACGATGCAGGTAATGAAGACGCTCGTTACAATTTTGAATTGATCAATAAGATTATACAAAAAAAGGAGTTAGCGGAACCTAAAAACAAAAAAACAAAAGAAGAGGGTAAAGAAGATCATAATAATAGCACAACTACTCATCAGCCCACTGATGAGAAAGGAAACAAGGGGGAACAACTTGAGGAACACAAAAGCGGCAAGCAAAACAACAATCTAAATTTATCAGGCAAAGGACTATTTTCATTTTTCAACAAAAAAAAGGAAGATACTAAGGATGAGCAAACGCCTATGGACAATGGAAATAAAGAAAGCGACATAGTAGTCTCTAACCGTTTAAAAAAATACCATCTTAATGAAGCAAAAGCAAAAGCGTTGCTGGAAGCTATGAAGGAAGAAGAGGTTCAATACATTCAGCAACTAAAAAAATATCAACAGACCGACTATAACAAAAACAAACCAGACTACTAAATATTATTACAATGAAAGAAGTATATATCATTTCTGCAGTACGCACACCCATAGGCAGTTTTGGCGGCTCGCTAACAAGTGTAACAGCTCCTCAACTTGGGGCTGCTGCTATAAAGGGGGCATTGGCCAAAGCTGGTATTGACGCCAAAGAAGTACAGGAAGTGTACATGGGTAATGTCCTTACCGCCAATATTGGTCAGGCTCCGGCAAGGCAGGCTTCTGTATATGCAGGCATAGGCTACGATGTACCCTGCACTACTATAAATAAAGTGTGCGCATCCGGGTCTAAGGCAATTATGTTGGCTGCGCAATCAATCATGCTTGGGCACAACGATGTAGTAGTAGCTGGAGGAATGGAAAGTATGTCGAACGTGCCTTATTATGCAGACAAAGCCAGGTGGGGATTAAAGTTAGGACACAGCCAACTTACCGATGGTATTATTAAAGACGGATTGTGGGATGTGTATAACGACTTTCACATGGGCAATGCGGCAGAGCTTACCGCCAAAGAAATGAACATTACTCGCAAAATGCAGGACGATTATGCTATTGAATCTTATAAACGTTCAGCCAGCGCAGCAGAGGCTGGATTCTCTAAGGATGAAATAGTACCGGTAGAAATCCCACAAAAAGGTGGGCAACCTCTATTAGTAGCAGAAGACGAAGAGTATAAAAAAGTCAATTTTGATAAAATACCTACGCTTAAACCTGTTTTCCAGAAAGACGGCACAGTAACCGCCGCTAACGCTTCTACTATTAACGATGGAGCGTCCGCCCTGGTGTTAATGAGTAAAGAGAAAGCGCAGGAATTAGGCGTAAAACCAATTGCCCGTATTTTGGGTTTTGCAGATGCAGAGCAGGCGCCAGAATGGTTTACTACCACTCCCGCCCTTGCTATTCCTAAAGCGCTAAAATATGCCGGAATTGACCAGAAAAATGTGGACTATTACGAAATCAACGAAGCCTTTGCAGTAGTGCCTATTGCCAATGCCTTGAAGCTTAATATTGATCTTGCCAAAACAAATATTTTTGGCGGAGGCGTTTCTCTTGGCCATCCCATTGGCTGTTCCGGGGCAAGAATAGTTACTACCCTTATAAATGTTCTGGATAAGAAAAAAGCAAAAATAGGCGTTACGGGTATATGCAACGGCGGCGGCGGCGCATCGGCCATTGTAATTGAAAAATTGTAAGTAGGATGACAATCAACCTGAGAATACTATTTTTTTCAACCATTGTCTTAGTTCTTACCTGGGAAGAAGCCTGTTCACAATTACTGAAAAAAACTTTTTATCCTGCTTATGATTCTGTTGAACTAAAAGTACCACTTAAAGAAGAGTATTATGTTCTACTTTCTGATACTCTTATAAAAAATGGCTCTTACATTCTTTACTCCCCAGATGGGGATACACTCCTTACAGGTAACTATGTCGCTAATGTAAAAGAAGGGTTGTTTACGGATTATTACGAAGGACATAAAGTAAAGAGAAAAGCAAATTATCATAAAGGAATACTTAATGGAGAAGTCTTAAGCTATAATTTAAAGCAGGAACTTTTATACAAAGAGCTGTATGAAAACCATTTTCTGGACACAGAGAATGAACGAATAAAAGGAGTATATAAAAAATACATTCCAGACGGCTCCATACTTTCAGAAGGCTATCTTATAAATGGCGAACTTGATAGCGCCTATATTGAGTATCATGGCAATGGGAAAATGAAGATACAATGCACTCTGCGTAATGGGCTTAAGCAAGGCCCTTTTATTGCTTACGATGATAAAGGGGCAATTCTCCAAAAAGCAAACTATGATAAAGGAGAACTTTCCGGCCGGATAACCACCTACTATTCGGACGGCAAAGTTAAAACTGAAGCAGACTACAAAAATGGCGTACTGGACGGGACAGTAAAAGAATATTATACTTCTGGTATTCTAAAAACAGTAAGCGCTTACAAAAATAATTTGCGGGAAGGGATAAGTAAAAGCTATTACAAAAGCGGCAAACTAAGCGCCGAAGAAAACTATAAAAACGGAATACCTAACGGATTCTTCCGTAACTATTATGAAGAAGGGGGAATTGATACAGAATCATTTATTGTGGACGGACAGAAGAACGGGAAATTTCGCTCTTATAATAAAGCAGGGAAACTTATACTTGAAGGTAACTATAACAATGGAATATTACAGGGCGAAAACATTGCCTATTACGATTCCGGGAAAGTAAAGCATAGGTTTAATTATAAAGACGGCAAAAAGGAAGGAAAGAATACGATCTATTTCTCCACAGGGAAATTAGAAAAAGAAGTCATTTATTCGAATAGGGAAAAAGATGCTCAGGTTAAAGAGTATTACGAATCTGGTAACTTAAAGCAAGAGAAGAACTACATCAGTGGTTTACCTGCAGGCGAATGGCTTATTTATTTCCCAAATAAGAAATTACAAATAAAAGAAACCTATGTAAACGGACGCTTGCAGGGCCTTCGGTACCTGTACGATGAAAACGGAGTTGCACAGGAACTGCAAAATTATTCTAATGATATTAAAACCGGCATTTGGAAAACTTTCTATACCAACGGTAAACTAAAAACTGAAATCGCCTACAAAAACAATCTCCCTTTCGGAATCTTTAAAGGATATTATGAAAATGGGCAGGTTAGTATAACCGGAAATTATATTAATAACAAAGAGACCGGTAAATGGCTGCACTATGACAAAGATGGCAAATTAGAAAAAACCGTTACTTACAAAAACGGGGAAATTATTTCAGAAAGTAAACCAAAGAAGTAACAATTCTTTTATAGTTACTATTTTTTTATATTTTTGCCAGAGTGAATGCAGTTAAAGAAACAAATTTTCATTTTAAGGGACAAACCGGTTTTTACAAAGGGAAGGTAAGGGACGTTTATTCTTTCAATAATAAAATTGCCGTAGTAGTTACCGATCGTATCTCGGCGTTTGACGTGGTTTTGCCTCGCGCCATACCTTTTAAGGGACAAGTCCTAAACCAGATTGCAGCAAAGTTTCTGGCAGCTACTAAAAACATTGTACCCAACTGGGTAATATCTGTGCCAGACCCATGCGTAACTATTGGGATAAAGTGCAAAACGGCGCCTGTAGAGATGGTGATAAGAGGCTACCTTGCTGGGCATGCCTGGAGGGAATACCAGTCAGGAAAAAGAGTACTCTGCGGCAAACAATTACCAAATGGCCTAAAGGAAAACGATAAACTTCCCAAGCCTATTATTACACCTACTACCAAAGCTTCAGAAGGCCATGACCTGGATATTTCTAAAGAGGAAATACTAAAGCAGGGCATTGTTCCGCTTAAAGATTATGAACAGATGGAAGCCTACACACATGCGCTATACCAGACAGGCGTTGAGATGGCAAAGGAAAGAGGACTTATTCTGGTAGATACCAAGTATGAATTTGGAAAATCGGAAGATAAAATTTACCTTATAGATGAAGTTCATACGCCTGATTCATCCAGGTATTTTTACCTTGATGGGTATGAAGAGCGGCAGCAAAGAGGAGAGAAACAAAAACAGCTTTCGAAGGAGTTTGTAAGGCAGTGGCTTATTGAAAACGGGTTCCAGGGAAAAGAAGGACAAAAAATTCCGGAGATGACTGATGAAATAGTCGCAAGCATTTCTGATAGATATGTTGAATTGTATGAGCAGGTTATCGGGGAAAGGTTTATAAAACAAGATACAAGTAATATATTAACCCGAATTGAAAATAACATTATAAATTCGCTTTAACTTTTTATTAACTTACTTTTACCCTAAGTTGTAACCATGAAATATACTATAGAAAAAACAGAAAAATATTCCCTGATCCAGCTTCACGAAAATAAGCTAACTTCTATTATATCTCCTGATTTAAAATCAGAATTTGTAAAGATCAATGCAGAAGGTACAGTAAATATTATTCTTGATCTTTCGGAAGTCAGTTTTATTGATTCTTCCGGCTTAAGCTCTATTCTTGTGGGCAATCGTCTTTGCGAAAATGAAGAAGGTTTGTTCATTCTAACCGCTCCCTCCGATCATGTAATGAAGCTTATAAAAATATCTCAGCTCGAAAAAATTCTGACAATTCACCCTTCTATTGAAGAGGCTGTTGATGCTATTTTTATGCATGAGATAGAAAAAAATCTTCGTGATGAAACTAATGACGACTAAAGAACTTGGAGTTCAATATCAAAATACTTGGATCTAACTCTGCAACTCCTGTTTACAACCGGCATCCTTCCGCACAGCTTTTAAATATCAACCAAAACCTTATGTTGCTGGATTGCGGAGAAGGTACGCAAATGCAACTGATCAACTATAAGATCCGTTACCAGAGAATCAATCATATCTTTATCACCCATCTCCATGGCGATCATTATTTCGGCCTTATAGGATTACTTTCTACCATGCACCTTCATGGCAGAAAAAATGACATAGAGCTTTATGGACCTATTGGCCTGGATGAGATAATAACGCTACAATTAAAATACTCCGAAACCTTTCTTGCCTACAAAATCAACTTCCACCCTGTAGACACAGAAAATATAACACAAATACTGGATGCCAAACATTTTGTAGTAGAAACTATTCCTCTTAGCCATCGCATAAAATGTTGTGGATATCTTTTTAAAGAAAAGCCTAAAAAGCGCCGGTTAATAAAAGAAGCTCTGCCTGAAGACCTATCGCTTCTAAATCTTGTGGCTCTAAAGGATGGTAAAGATTTACTTGATGAATACGGAGAAATACTTATAGAGAATGAAAAAGTAACGCTACCTCCCAAAAAAAATAGGACATACGCCTACTGCACTGATACCGCCTATCTGGAAGCCATCATTCCCCAGATTACAGATATAGACCTCCTTTACCACGAGTCAACCTTTTTAAGCGATATGAAAGCCCGTGCCATAGAAACATACCACAGCACCTGCGCCGAGGCTGCCACAATTGCCAAGAAGGCCAATGTAAAAAAACTGGTAATAGGTCATTTCTCCTCCAG
>Ga0302300_1001199_pt1 | contig 15237 bp, 11 predicted proteins | sample III_Palsa_E1_1_FD_198756 | JGI IMG/M metagenome (GOLD analysis project Ga0302300, IMG submission 198756) | Peat permafrost microbial communities from Stordalen Mire near Abisko, Sweden - III_Palsa_E1_1 | ecosystem: Environmental > Terrestrial > Soil > Palsa > Peat permafrost | place: Sweden... | reverse complement strand
GTTGCAGGTCGATATATTTTGAATCCTTCTATTTTTACTGCACTTGAAAATGTTTTACCAGGTGCTGGTGGCGAGATTCAGTTGACGGATGCAATTGCTCAGCTATTATCTCATCAACCCGTTCGCGCGCTAAAGTTTTTAGGCAAGCGTTACGATTGTGGAAGTAAGTTAGGATATTTACAAGCGAGTGTTGTGTTTGCTTTACAACATCCTGATATTGGCGAGGCGTTTGCGAAGTATCTTGCGGAATTACAACAGTTAGCTGTTGAGTAATACGTACGTTATGATTAGAATAAATAAACAGTTATATATCTGATGCAAAGGTCTGTTTTTTAGACTACTCTAAATTGATGTAGGATCTTTACCTTTGAACTACAGGAGTTCAATGTTGATAAATATATTGCTAGTCGATGACCATGATTTGGTACGCATCGGCATTCGTAGATTACTCAGTGACATTAAAGGAATTAAAGTCATTGGTGAAGCTAAAAGTGGAGAAGAAGCTGTGCGTATGGCACGCGAGCTTAAGCCTCATGTCGTATTGATGGATGTAAAGATGCCAGGCATTGGTGGTCTTGAAGCTACACGTAAATTGTTACGTGCTGATCCTGATATTAAAGTGATAGCTGTCACTGTTTATGGTGATGAACCTTTCCCATCTCGTTTATTGCAAGCTGGTGCCGCTGGTTATATTACTAAAGGCTCAAGCTTAGAAGAAATGTTGCAGGCTATCCGTACTGTATTTAATGGTCAACGTTATATTAGCCCTGAAGTGGCGCAACATTTAGCATTAAAACATTTAAACTTACCTGAACAAGATTCTTCACCTTTTGATGTATTATCGGAACGTGAAATGCAAGTGATGTTAATGATAACCAGTGGCCAACGCCCACAAGACATCGCTGACAAATTGTGCTTAAGTTCTAAGACCGTAAATAGCTATCGTTACCGTCTCTTCGAGAAATTGGGTGTCAACAGCGATGTGGAATTGACCCACCTAGCGATGCGACATGGTATGCTGGATACTGAAGATGCAACGGGATCTTCTTCGGGTTGATAGTTCCTATACCCCCTCTCCCCTTGCGGGAGAGGGGGATGCAAGCACAGCTTGCGAGGGTGAAGGGAAGCTACGGAGAAAGAAACTCAAGTTCAATGACCACTATTTCTACGTAGATAGATCGCTCCCTCACACCCACCCGCGCTAAAGCACGGTCGACCTCTCCCACAAGGGTAGAGGTGATATGAACGCAATTATTTCGATGTTCAAATGGTTACCCCCATGGATCCTAACTTCCTAAAAAACCTCCCTCAAACCCCAGGTGTTTATCGCATGATTGATGCCCGCGGGGAAGTGATTTACGTTGGTAAAGCAAAAAATCTAAAAAAGCGCGTCACCAGCTACTTCCGGCCAAGTCAATTTAGTACCAAAAACGATACATTAGTAGAGCATATCGCCACCATTGAATTTACGATAACTATCACAGAAAAAGAAGCACTGCTTTTAGAATGCACCTTAATTAAAAATTTGCGACCGCGTTATAATGTTTTATTAAAAGATGATAAGAGTTATCCTTATTTATATTTTTCTGCTCATGCTGATTTTCCACGTTTAACCATGTATCGCGGCCCTAAAAAAGCAGAGGGCCAGTATTTTGGTCCTTATCCTAATGCTACGGCTGCTTATGAAAGCCTACAGGTATTACAAAAATTATTTATGATCCGTTCTTGCAAAGATGGTTTTTTTCGTCACCGTTCAAGACCTTGTTTGCAATATCAAATTAAACGTTGTACGGCACCTTGTGTAAGCTACATTAGCAAAGAACATTATCAACAAGATATCAAATTAGCGATGCTTTTTTTGCAAGGTAAAAGTGAAGATGTGCTTAATCAATTAGCCACTCGCATGGATGCCGCGAGTCACGCATTGGATTTTGAGCGTGCAGCAGAATATCGCGATAAAATTGCTCTGTTACGCCAGGTGCAAGAACAACAATATGTTGCTGGAATGAAAGGAGATGTGGATGTTATCACGGCGTTAATACAACAAGAGGTTGGTTGTGTACAAGTATTAGTTATTCGTCAGGGACATATTATGGGGCATAAAACCTTTTTTCCCGCCATTAATGATACGATTGATGAAAGCGAATTATTATCACAATTTTTAGCGCAATATTATTTAACGTATGATCATTCTTATTTATTACCTAAAGATATCCTTGTTAATCATGCTTTAGCAGATAAATTACTGTTAGAAGAAATTTTAACGGAGCAATTAGGAAAAACAGTGCGGATTTATGCCAATCCCCGCGGTGAAAGAGCGCGTTGGTTACAAATGGGATTAGTCAATACGATAACAAGCCTTGAAGCGCATTTAGCAAGTCATATGCATCTTACTCAACGCTTTGAAGCGCTACAAACGGTTTTATCACTGCCAGAAAAACCGCAACGGTTAGAATGCTTCGATGTCAGCCACACCCAAGGCGAGGCAACGGTAGCTTCTTGTGTGGTATTTGACGGTAACGGTCCTTTAATCAGCGACTATCGTCGCTTTAATATTAAAGATATTACACCAGGCGATGATTATGCCGCTTTAACGCAAGCTATTACGAGGCGTTATTCTAAAGTGGTAGAAGGCGAAGGAAGATTACCTGATATTTTATTTATCGATGGTGGCAAAGGACAATTACATACAGCTGTTGCAGCATTAGCTGCTTTAGGTTTACACCACGTAAACCTTATTGGAGTTGCTAAAGGGGAAGGGCGTAAACCCGGTTTAGAAACGTTGTGGCTTGATAATGCTGCACATAGTATACAGTTAGCTACGCATCATCCAGCATTACATTTAATCCAACACATTCGAGATGAGGCACATCGTTTTGCGATTACAGGCCACAGATTGCGACGCGGCAAGGCAAGAAAGATTTCTACACTGGAAGAAATTCCTGGTATTGGCGCCAAACGACGCCGTGAGTTGTTGTTGCGTTTTGGTGGATTACAGGCTATTAAAGAAGCAAATGTTGAAGAATTAGCGAAAGTGCCAGGCATTAGTATTTCATTGGCAAAAAAAATAGCTGCAGCGCTGCATGATAATTGATGAAATTTAGGTATACTATGGAAAGTATTTGCTCGGACCCTCTTCCGCGGCCCCTCTGCTACAAGGTGAGAGAGGGGAGAGCTTTTAAATGGATCTTTCCTAGAGGAAAAAATAGTGACTATTAATTTGCCAAATATATTTACCCTTTTTCGAATATTAATTCTTCCTGTGTTTGTCATTATTTTTTACTTACCCGTACACTGGTCTGATATTCTTTGCGCTGTTTTATTTGCCATTGCTGCATTTACCGATTGGATCGATGGTTACCTTGCCAGAAAATTAAACCAAGAAACTCCTTTTGGTGCATTTTTTCATTGTTGCCGTTGCTTTAGTGTTACTGGTAGGTAAACATGGTACGCCTTGGCTAGCTATTCCCGCATCCGTTATTATTTGTCGCGAGATTATGGTGTCGGCACTACGTGAATGGATGGCAGAATTAGGCAAGCGCGCGCATGTTGCTGTTTCTTATATCGGCAAATGCAAAACCGCATTGCAAATGATATCTATCTTTGTATTATTGTTGACCAAAAAAATCGACTCCTTTGATAATCCTTTAGTGATGACAGGTTATGTGATGGTCTACCTGGCTGCCATATTAACGTTATGGTCAATGTGGCTCTATTTGCGCGCTGCCTGGCCAAGTTTAACGTTGACTAAGGATGCAAACTCTTAGCCTGAATGCTGCTGAGGGATCGTGGTGACTTAACCTCTCCCCTTGTGGGAGAGGTCGACCGCGCTTTAGCGCGGGCGGGTGAGGGGGAATCTTTCTACGTAGAAAGATTAGTCATTGAACTTGAGTTTCTTTCTTCGTAGCTTCCCCTCACCCTCGCAAACTGCGCTTGCATTTCCCTCTCCCGCAAGGGGAGAGGGGTTAAAAAAACAATCGACGTTCCCTGCATTCCGCGACTTGTCCGCTGGATGCAGGCGATGCAAAGTGGCAAGCATAATGTTGCCATTGGCGACGGGTATAGACGAAAAGCGCTGATTGATTTATTATTCCCACCAACTGTGACTTAGTTTTAAGCCAGAATATACAATCCTAGCTATTTGTTTTTCAGGAGATGGAAAATGGTTTTATTGAATAAAAAGATGCTTCTTGTAGGCGTAGTTTTGACTCTGTCTGCTTGTTCCTTTGTGGAATTAGAACCCCAAGCACAAAATGTTTTTGTTGCACCCAACACACAAGCTTTGGCAGGTTGTGCCTACGTAGGTAGAACCAATGTCTCAGTTTGGTCTGGAGCAGAAAATTTACAAAGCCGTGAAAAAATGGAAGAGCAACTCAACATATTAGCCCGCAACTTTGCTGTTGAAATGGGTGCTAATGCAGTTGCGCCTGCCTCTGAGATTCGTGATGGGCAACGGATGTATCAAGCTTATAACTGTTCTGTTAATCGCGGATAAGGAATTTATCTGATTCCCCTCTCTATTATCGAGGCCCAGTATTATTACCACGGCCTCCTTATCTTAGATTTCCACTTCTTAATTGATAAATAATAGTAAGTTTCACAGATTGTTTTTGATCTAAATTTGTGCGAATTCAATTTTTCTATTAATTGAATTTTTCAAAATATTATTAATTATTTGAACTAATAAAATTTATTGCTAAATTTTTTTTGACAAGATATTCAAGAAAGCGCACTATAAAAAAACAAAAAGCAACCAGCCGTAGATTATTGCCTCAAAGAAAAAGCATTTTTTATATTTCATAGAATAAAAAATGTTTAAATTTTCATGCATTGCACAACTGATAAATGGAGGTTACTGATGTTATCTTACTTGGAATCGCTTGGTCTTACTCTAAACTGGGGAAATTCTGATCAACAAAAAGCATCGTCGACAAAAGAAAACAAAATAAATCCAAAACTTAAAGCAAGGTCTCCTGAAAATCAAGCTGCAATGGAATTTTTTGTTTCAACCTTTAAGCATCAATTTTTAGAAACCTATCTTGTGTACAAACAATTTGCAGCCGATGACACCTGGTGGAATAATCTTAAAAGTAAAATGGGCGGTAGTGCTGCTAAAACTCTCGCCGAGACAGCAACCAATCAACTCATTGATGTGGCAACATCTTCTTTGGGAAGTGAAAGTGCGGAAATTGCTAAAGAACTTACCAGCACTGGAGTGCAAGGTGCTTTTCTTATTTATACAACGCTTCAAGCGAAAAAGAAGCAGGCTCGAATAGATATCGCTAAAAAAATGGCGATCTATGCAAAAAGTGAAGAGCAATTTTTAGTTCTTGCTGAAGAAGTAGCAATTGCTTTATTTAATCGTTTTGAAAAACTGATATGTGCTTTACAAAGCCCGCATGGGGTAGAGGAGTTATTAGCCTTTTTCCAAACAGCTATTATTCAAGGCATAGAAAAAGGGAATATTCCTGCTAATTTCACACAAGACGAAAAAATCAATAGACTTGTAAAATATGCTGTTCCCTCTGAAATGGATGCACAATATAGTGGTCAAGTTTTTGGGAAAATTGTGCTGAAGACAAGTGATGGAGTTAACAAAAGTTGGACTCTTGAGGGTGCCTTATGTCGTTCTGTTCATGTTGTTGCTGGGCGAGAGGTGTATGCATTTGAGCAACACCAAATTAGATTAAGTACTACAACATGGGGTATGCGTTATGATAATAAATATCCACCTCAATATTTGCCAACCCAAAAAGAAGCGAATGATCTTGGTCTAAAATCGGTAGAGAACTTAAGATGGGCTAATTTTAGTAGACAAAATCCCAAACAAAAAACTGATGCTTTAAATGAATATTTTGGTTTGTTAGCTGGAATTTCTTCTTCTTTTACAGATACAACATGGCTTACACAACAAGTTGCTCGTATTAATAAAGAATATGAAAATCTTTTTGATTCTTTGGATAGAGAATCACAAAAAACCATTTTTAAAAGAATACTTGATTTTTATATTGCACAACAAAATGCACAACCTTTTTGGGGTTTTTTAAAAGATCATATGGAAAGCCCCTTCCCTCCATTAGAAAGCATGCTGTTACATTTATATGAAAACAGTCAAGAACAAACTAAGCAAAAATGGCGAAATTACCAAGCGCGATTAAGCAAATTGGGTATAGTAGTTGCCCTGGCTCGGCCAAGAGCCAGCGATGCTGTATCTATCCGCTCTGCTGTTAGTGCAACATTTTCTCATCGCTCATCAACTACACCTTCGCTTACTTCTGTCGATGAAAGCGGTATACCCTTAAGGAGCTTCTCAACAAATGACGAAGAGGGGGCGCAAGCAGAGGCGGAGACAACAGAGGTAACAAGAGGATCAGCAGCATCAGCAAGCTCATCAAGCCCAGCACTTGGATCAAGTACGGCAGTCCCATTACGACTTTCTGTTGCTTCTTCAAATCCTGATGACGAGGTACGACAATTTTTACAGCATGTGGTGAGTGGAAACCAAGAACAAGCACAAAAGATGTTAATAAAGAGACCTTCTCTTGCCTTAGCTACTGCAGATGTTACAGATTCATCGGGTCGTGAATTTAAAGGGATCACCGGTTTTCAATGTGCAGTTTGGTATTTAGATTGGCGTATGTGGCGAATGATTCAGACTAAAGGGCATTTAGAGGCTGCTGAAATTAAAAGACAACTTGAAGCGATGAAGCAAGCCTCCTGGGTTGCGGAACATGGTTATCATGCTGATTGGAGCCCACTGATAAAAGCATATGAAGATTACCATGACAATTGGAATAAGGCAGCGCCTTTTGTAAGACCTCCTGTACCGCGGCCTGATAGTTGGATAATAGGGGTAGGCGAAAATCAGCATAAGTTGCCTGTGCATGCAGTTAATGAATATTGTCATCCAGCACAATCCTTTAATGATGATTCGTTAGCTAAACTAGAAGCGAACTTTAAAAACGTTGATTTCCCAATGATTCGCTCCCGAGAGATTCTTGTTGGCAGCTTAATTGGGGGAGCATCTGCTGATTGGTATGAGGGAAAATTTGGTGATGGTACCCTTGGAAAATCGTTTGCTGTTTTTAATAAAATAGCTATTGGCAACGGTAATGATCTTGCAAATGGTATGATGCGAGGGTTATATCTTTTTTTCTCAGGTAATACAACCACCAGCTTGCTAAAGGCTAATATCACAGGGGAAATTAGTGTGGAAAGGGAAAAGTTAGCATTCGCGGCACTTTATAGAGTTCGAATGGAGCAGCGACAGGCGCTTATTAATGAATATGCGCCTGAATTAGCAAGACGCCATTCATTTATTCGATAGAGAGGACTGAATAGAGGGAAGGGCAGGGTCAACATTTTTGTTCAAAGTTTGAACAAATCATATGAGGCAAAGGCTTTTTACAATTGAAAAATACGTTCAATTTCGATTATAGAAAGCAAGCTAAAAAAAGTTAATACAAAAACCGCTTGACGCTCCCAACCCCTCACGTTAAAATGCCGACCTATTGTATGGTAGTTGTATTACGCGGGAATAGCTCAGCTGGTAGAGCGCAACCTTGCCAAGGTTGAGGTCGCGAGTTCGAATCTCGTTTCCCGCTCCAAGTTAAGCAAAGCTCCAGCTGACTGGAGCTTTTTTTAATTGTAGTGTTTAAAAATTAATAGAGACGGTTAGGAAAGAGTTAACTGCTGTTTCGGCTGGGTGGCAGAGTGGTTATGCAGCGGCCTGCAAAGCCGCGGACATCGGTTCGATTCCGTTCCCAGCCTCCAAATTTACCTCCATCGCCCGGGTGGCGGAATAGGTAGACGCAAGGGACTTAAAATCCCTCGGGAGTAATCCCATGCCGGTTCGACTCCGGCCCCGGGCACCATTATTTCATGCTACACTGCCAATATATTTTTTATCTTTCTTTAGAGATACCAATTCATGCGTTTAACAAAGTTAAAACTTGTTGGCTTTAAATCGTTTGTTGATCCAACGACCGTTCACTTTCCGAGTGATTTAGTCGGTATTGTAGGCCCTAATGGTTGCGGCAAATCCAATACCATCGATGCGGTACGTTGGGTAATGGGTGAAAGCTCTGCTAAAAACCTTCGTGGTGAAGCGATGACCGATGTGATCTTCAATGGATCAACCGCGCGCAAACCAGTAGGACAAGCCTCTGTAGAACTCGTATTTGATAACAGTGATGGCAGCTTAGGCGGTGCTTATGCAAGTTATGCCGAAATTTCGGTTAAACGTTTAGTAACTCGCGATGGACAATCTAACTACTATTTAAATGGCACCCGTTGCAGACGACGCGATATTACTGATATTTTCCTCGGTACTGGTTTGGGCCCACGCAGCTATTCCATCATTGAACAAGGTATGATTTCGCGTCTTATTGAAGCAAAACCAGATGAGTTACGCGTCTATTTAGAAGAAGTATCGGGTATTTCAAAATACAAAGAACGCCGTAAAGAAACGCAACAACGCATTAACCATACTCGTGAGAACTTAGAGCGTTTAAATGACCTGCGTGATGAATTAGGTCGTCAATTAACCCGTTTAGATGCTCAAGCGCAAGCAGCACAACGTTATCAACAATTAAAATCAGATCAATACACTCTCGAATTGCAATTAAAAGTAATGCATTGGCAAGAATTAGAAAAAGAAATTACTGTGCGTAAATCGGCATTGCAAGAAGGGGAAATCTTAGTAGAAAAACAACAAGCTGATTTGTACGGCACTGATGCCGCCTTGGAAGAGCAACGCGTGCTATATGATGAAGTGAATAATCATTTCCAAGTCGTGCAAGGACGTTTTTATAGCCTTGGTGCTGATATTGCCCGTATTGAGCAAGCGATTAAGCATCAACAAGAGCGTAGTGTTCAGTTATTACAAGATAATGAGCAAAACCAACGTCAATACGAAATTGCACAAGCACAATTAGAACGTGATGAAACAGCCAAACGTGGTATGGAAGAAGAAATAACACTGTTAAACCCACAACAAGAAGAGTTACAACGAATATACCAAGATGCATTGGAGTTAGCCGAAAGTCACGAACAGGCGATGCGTCAATGGCAACACGATTGGGATGAGTTTAACCAGCAATCATCACTAACCACACAACAAACGACACGTTTTCAAGCTGATATTACCCATTGGGAACAAGCAACTCAAAATTTGGAGCAGCGTAAAACCCGTTTAACACAAGAACAACAACAAGTACAACATCACGAATTACAACGCGCTTTAGCTGTGTTAGAGCAGCAATTAGCAGCGCTTGATAATCAGGTTGCAGATAAAGAAGAAGCACTTGCCGCTAATGGTGAGCAAATGCAAGCGCAACGTCAGCATAACCAACAAATTGATAACGCTTTATCGTCTATTCGTGAACAGCTGCAACAATCACGCGGTCAATATGCTTCTGTAGAGGCTTTACAGCAAGCTGCATTAGAACATCATGAGGGTGAGGTGGCGCAATGGCTATCTCAGCATAGTTTGATTGATAAACCACGGTTGGCGCAATTATTACAAGTAGATAGTGGTTGGGAAAAAGCGGTTGAGGTGGTATTAGAAGATTATTTAAATGCAATTTGCGTTGATGCATTAGAAACACTACAACCTGCACTCCATGAGCTTCCTAAAGAAGCTGTGGCTTTAGTTACAGCTCAAAAAGATAGTGTATCAGTAACACAAACGCATAACCTGATTCCTTTAAGTACTAAAGTGCAAGCGCAACACAATATGCTTGGTTTGCTATATGGCATATATTGCGTTGATACTATTGAAGACGCTTTTGCTGCCATTTCTCAATTACAAGCTCATGAATCGCTAGTAACTCGCGATGGCATTTGGTTAGGTCCACAGTGGTTACGTTTAGGTAAAGTATCTGATGAAAAAGCGGGTGTTTTTGCGCGTGAAAAATTGCTTGCTAAATTAAGTGAGCAAATTGCAACGCAAGAAGAACAAGCCGATAATTTACTAAACGAAGCTGAAGAGGGCTTAAATAAACTGCGTCAAATTGAAGAAGCCCGCGATGCATTAATGGCGGAAATTGCGCAATGGCGCCGTCAATATGCTGAAATGGTAGCACAACAAAAAGCACAACAGGCACGTCTTGAACAATTATCACATCGTGGTCAAGTGATTGAAAAAGAGTTAGCAGAAATTACTCAGCAAGGTGCTTTGCTACAAAATAAGATTAAAGATGCTCGTACACAGTTACAATCTGCCGTTGAAAATATGGCAAATCAAACAGAAAAGCGAGAACATTTATCGCAATTACGTGAAAAAAATCGTGAAGAAATTACCAGCTCTAGAGCGCAAGCACATCAACACAAAGAACAATTAACGCAAGTGCAAATTCGCTTTACCAGTGTGCAGGCGCAATATGATGGCTTGCAAAATAATATCGTTCGTACCAAGCAACAATTACACGAATTAACTCAACGTGGCGAAGCGTTACAATTATCACTAGCACAATTAGATGATCCTTTAGTGCATTCTAAACAACAATTAGAGAGTTTATTAGAAGTTCGCTTACAAGAAGAGCAATCATTACAAAAATCGCGTGAAAAAATGGAACAGGCTCAACAACAGCTACGACAATTAGAACAAAAACGTCATGCTATTGAGCAACAAAGTCATGAAGCGCGTCGCCAGCTTGAAGCGTTACGATTACATTTGCAATCACAAATAGTGCGCAAAGAAACTATTGAAGAAAGTTTATTGGAGTTACAAGCTCAACCTGCTGAATTAACCGAGTCACAAACGACCGATGAATCACAATCTTTCGATGAATCACAATCTTTAGAAGTCCAATCGATAGAAGCCCAACCTATAGAAGAGTTTATAAAATCCATTATCGCAACACTTCCTGAAGAGGCGCAAATTAGTGCTTGGGAACGTGAGCTGCAAACCATTCAACAGCAAATTTCGCGTTTAGGCGCTATTAACTTAGCGGCTATCGAAGAGTTTAAGCAGCAAAGTGAGCGTAAATTGTATTTAGATCAACAAAATGATGATTTATTAGCAGCGCTTACTACCTTAGAGTCTGCTATCGAAAAGATTGACGCAGAAACACGGGATTGTTTTCAACAGACCTTTGATGCTATCAATACCAGTATGCAGGAATTATTCCCCCGCATGTTTGGTGGCGGTGAGGCCTATCTTCAATTAATTGGTGATGAGTTGCTAGATGCCGGAGTAACGGTGATAGCAAGACCACCTGGTAAAAAGAATAGTAGCATTCATTTATTATCTGGTGGTGAAAAAGCACTAACTGCAGTGGCGTTAGTATTTTCTTTATTCCGCCTAAATCCCGCACCATTTTGTATGCTAGACGAAGTAGATGCGCCTTTGGATGAAGCAAATGTGGGTCGTTTTTGCCGTTTAGTAGAAGAAATGTCAAAATCGGTACAATTTATATTTATTACTCACAATAAAGTGACAATGCAGCTTGCAAAACATTTGGTTGGTGTTACGATGCGAGAAGCGGGTGTCTCGCGATTAGTTTCAGTTGACGTTGATGAAGCAGCTGAAATGGCGTTAGCCTAAACAGGGGGTATTAAGGATGAGTATTAGTTTACGCACCATTCTGTTAATTATTGGTGGAATTATTATTGCGTTCATAGCGATCGATGCATTTCGTCGAAACCGTAAAAAGCGTAAGTTACAAGAAAAGCGTTTTGAACGTGGACAAAGCCATAATTATGGTAAACCTATCGATGAATTATCAGCCGATTTAGATGATATTTTATTGGTTGATGAGGGTCCTGATTTGTTGGAAGCATCCCAACCAGAGCCACGTGCAAAGACCAAAAAACGAGAGCATGAAGAGCCTAATATTTTATTTGATGATTTTGATAGTGATGATGGGTTGCTAACTGCTAATTATGATGATGACATAATAACCTCTTCTTCTTATGATCAAAAACAACCACCCTCATATACTGCAGAAAAACCTGTTGCCAAGCCTAAACAAGATGGCGTGATGATACTGCATGTATTAGCTGAAGATGATTTGGAATATGAAGGTCGCAGCTTAATACGTTTATTAACGTCTTTAGGATTGCGTTTTGGTGATAAAGGTATTTTCCATCGTCATGAAAGTCATCAATTAAAAAGCAATATATTATTTAATGTGGCCTCTGCAGTTGAGCCAGGTATTTTTAATGTCAAAGATGCCGATAATTTCAGCACGCCAGGTGTGACAATGTTTTTTCTGTTATCCAGTGTTGATGATCCTCTCAATGTATATGAATTAATGCTAGAAACAGCTAGCCGTTTAGCAGAATGTCTTGATGCAGAAATAGTTGATGAAAGACATAATCCATTAACCCCACAAGTCATTGCTACACAGCGCCAGCGCATTTTGAATTTCATGCAGCAAGAAGAGTTAGAAGAATTGATGTAATTTTATTCCCCTCTCCACGAACTCTCTCGGGCTGAAAGATCGACGTGTTTTTTGGTGACTTAACCTCTCTCCTTTGTGGGAGAGGGGTTAAAAACGGGAGCCGCACCATAATTTGCTAATTATCTCCAAACCATTTACTATTAATTTACTGTAAATATTTTTTTACAGTAAAAAACAGTTAGCAATTAACGGAGAGTGCGATGTTAGATGCGAGACTCCTGCCTATTTTTCCCTTATCGATGAATATTTTTATTGCCATCGGCTTAGTGCTAATAATTAGCTTGTTAATTGCCAATTTTTTTGAACGTTACACCAAACTGCCTGCATTACTAGGTTATGTTGCTACTGGTTTATTGATAGGGCCTCCTGGTTTAGGGCTTATTGATAACGAGATGCTTGATAAATTTAAATTTTTCTTTGATGTGGCATTGGCGTTAATAATTTTTGAACTTGGTCGCCGTGTAGATTATCGCTGGTTATTACGAGAAAAATGGCTGTTAATTACGGCATTGACATTAAGTTTTGCAACCTTTGTGGCATTAATGATTTTTTTATTTTATTTGGATTACAATACGCCACTTATTGGTATCGCCGCAGCCATTGGAATGTCAACATCACCAGCGGTCATTCTAACGATTGTGCGTGAATTAAAAGCAGAAGGGCAGATGACCGATAGGCTTATTACCATTGTTGCTATTAATAGCGCATTAGCATTTCTCATTTTTTCCTTATATTTCTCCCTATTGCACATGGATTATCAAACAAGTGACTTTTTATGGATTTTCCATGCGTTTTATTTGGTTGCTGGTTCAATATTGTTAGGGCTGCTATTAGGCTGGTGTTCCATCGCTTTAACGCGCCTATTGATAAAATCACAAGTAGGCCACACCTTACTAATAATAGGCTTTATTATCTTGGCAATAGGATTTAGCTATTTATTTGCTTTCTCATCGTTTGTCGTGTTATTAAGCTTTGGTATGGCAAGCCGTAACCTTGATAAAGCGTATAACATTATTGAGCCTGATTTTAATGTGCTAGACAAATGGTTCTATATTATTTTCTTTGTTTTTGTTGGGGCAAAGTTGGAACTGCAATATATCCCGCAATTATTACCGACAACCCTACTGTTTATTTTAATTCGTTTTTCAGTCATGACGGCTACTACGAGTTTATTAGCGAAATATAATGGTATGACTTATAAAAAAGGTTTTTGTTTGGGCGCAGGTTTATTACCACTATCTGGAATTTCTCTTGTCATGGTCTATCACACATTAAGTAGCTACCCTGTATTAAGCGGGCAACTTGCGGCATTACTTATCTCAGTAGTTGCCATTTTAGAAATTATTGGCCCTATTTTTACACGCAAGACACTCATATCAAGTGGAGAGAGCAAACTAATTAAGGAATAAACTATGCTGCAATTTCAACCTTCTGAACCATTAACTATTGGTGTTGAATTAGAGCTGCAAATTGTTAATCGCCGCGATTATAATTTAACGCGTGGTGCTAGCGATTTATTGATGGTGTTAGAACAAAAACAGCATGATTTTGATATTAAACCTGAAATCACTGAGAGTATGATTGAAATTGCATCACGGGTACATCACTTTCCCCATGAGTTATATGAAGATTTAAAAGCCATTCAAAGTTTGTTAATAGAATGCGCTGATAAACTTAATTTGGCATTAGCTGGTGGTGGGACACATCCTTTTCAATATTGGCATGAACAAGAAATTTTCCCTCATGAGCGATATCGTTTGGTTTCAGAATTATATGGCTATTTGGCCAAGCAATTTACCGTATATGGCCAACATATCCATATCGGGTGTAAAGACAGTGATGATGCGATTTTATTAGCACAATGTTTGGCGCGTTATATACCACATTTTATTGCATTATCCGCCTCATCGCCATTTTATCAGGGAGTCGATACTTTATTTCAATCGTCACGATTAACAAGTATTAATGCGTTCCCGCTCAGTGGACATATGCCTTATACGGAAAATTGGCAAGCCTTTAATGCCTATTTTGAAAGCATGCAAATATTAGGCATTGTCGCTAGTATGAAGGATTTTTATTGGGACATTCGCCCAAAGCCAGAATATGGCACCGTTGAAATTCGCGTGTGTGATACGCCATTATCACTTAGAACAGCCGCATTATTAGCTGCTTATGCGCAATTATTGGCACAAGATATTTTCGAGAATAACATTGCTATTCCTGAACCTTCTTTTTATGTAACTTACAATTATAATCGTTTTCAAGCCTGTCGATTTGGCTTGGAGGGGATTATTATTGATCCTATTGCTAATAATTACTCCTCGTTGAAAGATGATATTTTGCAGACTATAGCGCGATTACAACAAGGTAATGATAAGTTCGAGAGTTATTCCTTGCTATCAGAATTACGTACCCGCGTAGAGCAAAATGAAAGTGACAGTAATTGGTTACGTGCTGTTTACCAACAAGATGGCAGTTTGCAAGAGGTGGTGCGCCAGCAAGCTGCTCGTTGGAGTGGGGTTGGATAACCCTTAAATCCTCCTATCACTATCCTGTTAGCTACGATATAATTATCCAAATCACTTAATAGGATAGGAGTTTTTTATGGATACTCAACGCATTATTGAAGAAGGGTTTAACCGAATTAACACCTTAACTCCAACAAATGCTGAGCCTGCTCTACAACAAGCTGTTGCGCAAGCTATGGATAGCTTAAATGAAGGGCGCTTACGGGTTGCTGAAAAGGTTAATGGCGATTGGATAGTACATCAATGGCTAAAAAAAGCAGTATTGCTCTCTTTCCGCTTACAAGCCAACCAGCCGATCCCAG
>Ga0302300_1001193_pt1 | contig 15310 bp, 13 predicted proteins | sample III_Palsa_E1_1_FD_198756 | JGI IMG/M metagenome (GOLD analysis project Ga0302300, IMG submission 198756) | Peat permafrost microbial communities from Stordalen Mire near Abisko, Sweden - III_Palsa_E1_1 | ecosystem: Environmental > Terrestrial > Soil > Palsa > Peat permafrost | place: Sweden... | reverse complement strand
CAAGTTAGTCCTTCTCTGGTCTGACCTGGTCTGGTTTGAAGTGTGAAATGAAATGGGAAATAAAGTGACAGCTCAACTATGAAATCAAATGACAGTTATCCTGCGGAAATAACTATGACATCAACTAACAGCTATCCTACGGAAATAACTATGAGATGATCTATGCTAAATAATCATCCATGGAAATTACATACTAAGACATGTATTATATGCACAATTATTTATGTGATGAAGCTTGTATTAACACGTAATCTTTGTGGTTGGTTGTTTACACAGATTTTATGTAATTTATACTTTAAATTTCATTGGTAACATAGTTTAATATGAGGGTTATTAAATAATATCTGTGTAAACAACCAACCACAAAGATTACGTGTTAATACAAGCCTTATCACATAAATAATTGTATATATAATCATACTTTTATCATCACATAATTATCGTGTATAATCAATTGCACGCATTTTATATGATTATTTACCATATTATATACTAGTAAATATATTATTTTACTGTGTTCCTTTTTTATCTTTTTATCTACTCTATTAAATTTATGTGTAAAATATACTATTATGTTCCCAATTTACCAATTTATGTTAATCTTTCTTTCTCTCCTTTCTTTCTCTCCTTCCTTCCTTCCTTACTTCCTTCCTTCCTTCCAATACAATTTATGTTATATAATAATTAACAACATAAACATATATAGTAAAGTACGTACATATTTATAATTAAAATAATATAATATATATATATATATCGTGTGTTATATAAACATATTATATACTATAAAATATCTTAATGTAAAAAATTTTGGATTTTTTACTTTTACAATAATAATTATATATTTAACCTCTTTTATGTATCAAAAGAGGTTAAAAATAAGTAAATTTAGTTATAAAACTATCTAAAATATTATACAATAAATATATACACTATACAATGTGTAATTACAATTCTATTTTAAAGTAAAATAAGGTATTATTATTATTAATATTTTTTGTTGAAGTTTATCTATATTTTCTTTTATTGGTTTGTTGATTGAGATCTGTGTTTTATATGCCTATGATAACATAAAATATGTGAAACTAATGATTCACATATTTTATGTTATAATATATACATACTATTTTTTGATGACTATATAAATCATTGTGGATGGTTGGGATACACAGATTTCATGTAACATTACTATTGTCATACATGATAAATACTTATTACTTCTTTTATATAGTGTTATAACTGTATAATAAAACCATATGTATGTATAATTATATACTAACTAAGTTAGTATTTACTTTATTATAATTGTTACTTAATGTTATTGTTAATTATATTATCTAATGTGTAGAAACAATATTAACTATTTTTTTTACTTTATAAAACAATATAATATTAATATATGTAATTGCTACTATCCAAACTAGATAATTATAATATAATTAATATCATGAATATTATCACAACTTAAAGTTGTGAACTGTCATTACAGTTTACAGAAATAATGTTTTTGCTGTATCTGTATTTATATTTATATACGCGTAATATTATTGTTGTGGTTGTGGTTTATACCGTGTAACAAATACATCCAACCCTGTGAAATTACGTCGTAATTCTTGAATACGAGCTTTAATCCCAAATTCAGGAACAGTATAGATGGATAACATCTCACCCTCAGAAATGTTTATCGTGATGATGGTATCACTATCATAATCTTTTGTTCGGATGTATACTGTTTCAAGAGCCAACTTAATAAGTGACCCTTGTTCCGGATGTTTGGCAATTGTGTTTTGGTAGTTGATTACATTGTCCATAAAACTTTTGAAGTCACGTTTGAGCATGACAGTAATAACACTTTGTAATTTAGTTTTACCTGCTTGAAATACGTTAGTAAATGTATCTTTGTTGACAACACATGGTACCTTAAACCCAAGTTCATATGATAACACCTTATTACCTTCAGGTAACACATATACCTCTTCTACAAAAGGGTCATTGTGTTTCTTTCTGTTATTAAGTTGTGATACCAGTGATGGTGATGGTTGTGATGGTTTAGACATATTTATGTATAGAAGTTGTTTACTGGTGACAGTTAATTTTTATACGTGATATAAATCAATTTATTACACGTAATTATATTATCATCTATTCTTTATTCTTATCATAATAACTTTAAAAGTAACAAAAATTTGTATTAACTCCTTTTAAATTATAATATATAATATATAATAATATATTATATATATTCAAAATACAAAAAAGTAATATTATATAAAAACTATATGTACACAAGTACAAATACTAACTAATACAAACATAATTTGTATTATTACTTATTTCACCATACTTTTTTTCTTTATATCCTATCTTATTTTACTTTGTTATCTTTCACTGAATTTTTGTTTTTATTTATTATATTTATTGGAAATTACAGTTATCCAATATAGATTATTTTCAGGTTACATCAAATTTATGTATTTTAACCATACATATCAATTATGTAATTTACCTTTTGATTGTATTTTTAATTATTGTTTATATTTGTAATACTACATGTTTATTGTGGATCGTTAGTTATCACAACTTACCTCCGATTTACATAGATTTCATGTAAATCGAAGGTGAAATATTCTAAGTGACTGTAATTTTATTTCTTTTCTTCCTTTTATACCCATCCATTCATCCATTGTATTTGTATGTATTCCACAATAATTACATAAAATCTGTGTATCCCAACCATCCACAAAAATATGTGATCATTCAGTGACAATTAATTGGATACTTCAATGATAAAATATATAGTGGTCTAAGGATGATTATTAGATGCATAAATTTTATGTAATTATATGTTAAACATAACACATATAATTTTCTTGGCATGATATAATTTCTTGTTTATATTAAAATATGTTGAAACCATTGTTTACTTATAATTTTAAAGTAGTTATTGTATATATATATTATAGATAGAAATAGTATAAAACCATTTTATACTGGATCAAAAGTAAATATAATTATAATAGTTATATAGATTGTATCTTTGTTTTATATTTAATTAGGTATATAATAACATATTACAAATATAATTATTACAACTTATATTTGTAATATGGTTTTGGTGATTTAGTAAATAATATATTGTATATTATTATAATAATAAATTGTACAGTAAATATATTTAAAATATATTTGATATGAGATATGAGATATGAATGGGTGGATGGATGGGTGAGTGGGTAAAGTAGATAGAAATAAATTTATCGCTTGACCACAAATATCTCCATGTTCATCATAGTTAACAGGTGGTGAGATTAGGAGAACTTTTACCATAAACAAAATTGGACTGTTGTTTAAGTTGGCCATAGTTGTAGAACTGTTGGTATAGACCATGTCTCTGTCCTTGATTGTAACTGTGTATGTGTTTAATTTTACCATTTTTCATACCATCTATGATGTATACCATTCTTACATTTGTTATGATAATGACATTCATGCCATTTTTGACCAGTGGAAAACCAACCAATGCTAACTCCTTCAACAGATCCATCAACATTGTGTTATATTGAAAATTAAGAACACCATTTGGATGCCATGTTTGGTTTAAACCATGTTGTTGGACATTAACATGATAATTTTTAACCCATAGTTGGTGTTTATTTTTATTTATGTTATTATCAACAACATGATTATCAACATTATTATGTTGTGAGATGTCATTTAAGAAGTTAATGTAAATGTCAAAACACAGGAACAAACTTTGGTTTAATGTTAATACTTACATCTTATGATCTTGCAATTGACAATACATATACGACATATTCCAAGTTTGTCTTTATTACACAATGAGCAATTGTAATCTTATTTTTTTTAGTGTCACTAAGGACAAATTCAACAATTATGTTATTTTTTAATAATAGTAAAGTTAGTTCTACTTTATTTTTATATAAATAATCAATTATTATGTAAACCATATATAAATATTATATATTCATAACTTCTATAACTTTTATATTATTATATTAACATTATTAGAATATACAATCCCAGTGATAAATTTATTTATAGTTTGTTTATAATTACATTTTTATAAAATATTATATAGATATTACAATAATATCTAATTGGCAGATGACAAGTAATTTAGTTGGGAAATAATAAAATATGTGTATAATCAATATTAATGTTTTGTTTATTAGAAATTACATTAGTATAATTACATGCAATTTGTGTATTTAACTATTCACAATCAATTATGTAATATATGTTAGATGTTAAACTAATCATATGTGATTGAAACGAGATAGGTTATATAATTTTTGTGGATGGTTAATTACACGTATGACATAAAAATGTACTAGAATTAACATGTAATTACAAAAGATTTTATGTAATTATGTATCCATATATAAATTATTTATTAGTGAGTCTGACATTATTACTGGATTATCACATAATTATTGTGGGTAGTTTAAATACACGAATTTTATGTATTCAACCAAATATCATCAGTGAATATGGAGAAAAGAAGAAACACGAGAACATTCTGTATCAAAAAATAATAGGTAATTACATAATTTCCATGGATGTTTGAATACACAACTATTATGTATTCAATATTTATACATCCTTTATTATTATACTTATAATCTTTATATTCTGGTATATTTTGTATGAAATTTGTGCATCCAACTATCCACAAGTAATCATATAATATTACTTGTAATTATAGGTAATTATTTATTTAACACGTTTGATATGTTAAATACTTACTTGACAAGTAAAAAAGATTAAATAACATAAAGGTATCTTAATTATACATTAACTGTTATAATACTTGTATATTTTTGTTTTATTGTAAAACAAAATAAGCCAATTTATAGTTTTAATTATGTTACTTTATATATGTATATAATAACATAATATGAAAAACACTAGTATACCAGATCATAACAAGATATTTCATACATCAAGAAATTATAGGTTGATATGAACCTTTATACTCAAGGGTAATACCATCTGGATCCCATTCTTGTTGAACGCAGGTTTCATAACGAACATCAAAATAATTACGAGCAGACTTTTTATTACCAGTAGTCTGGTACCATTGTAGTTCAGTACTACTTCCAAATTTGTCACCTTTGTATGGTATGATACAATTTTACTATTTTAACTTGTTGTTTCTGACTATTGTAATAGTAGGTATTTACATAATACACCTGTTCACGACTAAGTTTTTTGATGGTAATGTTTTTATTTTGATTGATTTGTAACCATTGTTTCATGAATTTATCATCATATGGTGTAAACAAAAAACCGGTAAGAAATCATATGGTGTATATATATATATATGTTGGATAAATTATCCATGACAGGATAGAACATTTTCCACTTAATATATGTTTGTGTCATTAAGTATTTGAAGTAGTTAATATCAATGAAATACGATTCCATGTCAAAACACAATAATAGTATGATGAAATCACTAATGTAAACTGTTTTACCACTCAAAAACTTAAGGTAATAATAGTCCATCACAGTAATTGATGCCCATAAACCTTTCCGGAACTTCAATCGTTTACATCTTGCGTTTTGAAATACATCTTTACATCATTGATGTAAGTTGAAGTTGTAATATCATGTATGGTAATATCCATTCCGTTAATGAACATAGAAGTTATAGTCATATTGTCTTTTTTGATAACCAAACAGTTTTTATGTTTAGTATCATGTATTCATTTTTCTAATATTATTTATATCTCCATCCTTTCATCCCCCTCCCATTCATCTATATATTTATATATGTCCAAATTAGTAAACATTTATGTACAATTATAAAATATGACGTGTATTTATAATTGTACATAAATAATTACATAATAACAGTGGATGATATTAGATACACATATTTTATGTAATTATTAACATAAAATACATAAATAATTATTATTACAAATAAATATAATTGTATGATACATAATATGTGTAAATATAGATGTTCACATACATAATTACAAGTAAATACTTATTAATTTTAGCACAATCGTATGCCACATGTGTATCCAACTATCCACAATGGTAATACTACCCTACTTATAATCATCAAATATTTATTTATTATTTGTAGTATGATAATACATATTTACTGTGAATAATTAAATACATGGATTTTTGTATTATCATACAACAAATAAATAATTACAAGTAGTTACATTAAAAAATACATAGATATTTGTAGATAGTTATTCACACAAATATCTATGTAGTATATTGTATAATTACACATAAGTATTTTATTAATTACATAGTAGTTATGTAATTACTTTATTATTATAATAGATAATTATTTAATAGTTAAATAATATAAATGTTATTAAATATCTTTCGTATAGGGTTGTTTGGAATGAGGTGTAAGTATATAATTGTTATATACTATGATGGTTGATAATAACTATCAATACCATTATATGTATCTGATTGTAAATTTAAACAACATGTATAACAAAATAGTTACACATAGTAAGTTAAGCCTTTATTTGTGTATTTATGTGTATATAAGTGAGTAAAAATATGTCAAGCATATTTTATATATCTGGAGTTTATGTTATTTGTGACAATTGTAGTATTAGTATTAATATTTATGTTTATGTTTATGTTTATGTTTACGTTTATTATATTACTTGATATCATCGTTATCACCGAAGTTACCTTGACTCAAGTCGTGATTATCCATCTGTTCCCGACTAACAAAATGTACTTTAGGTGGTGAGGGTGGTGAGGATGATGAATGAGATGATGAGGGAGATAAAGGATGGATATGAGATGTAGGATGTGCTGTCATGTCAATTGGTGATCCTGGGGTAACTGGTGTATGATAGGAATTACGAGAATTGGAAAGGCGACTGTTCTTATCTGTGGTTGTAGTTGTGGTGAACATGCTGCTCTGGTTTGTAATAGTCCAAGATAGACTGGTAACTCCAAAGAAGATAATAAAGTTGTTGAAGTAATAGAAGTATGTAATGTAGTTGAGACCTAAAGGTGTTGCTTTCATGCTGGAAGTAACAATGAGCCATACTGGTAGTGGACACACAGAAAAGGACATCATTGTCACCATCTTAGCGAAGAAGGTCAAGACATTAACTCTTTGACCCAAAGCCAAAATTTCCTCACTAGGTTTAACTCCATCTCCGGCGTTGTCAGCCAAACAGATGAGTGACAATTTTCTACCTACAATGATAAATACGATACCTAGAACAGCACAATACAAATAATTAGAAGTTAAGAATATAATGTAAAACCAGTTAACACCCAGATAATTACCTTTTTGGTACTCAACCATAGGTCCAATCATACCGAGGGTAATAGTTAAAAAAACTGTTGTTGCTTGCATAACATACATAGCAATGTTAAATTTTTTAATAGTTGTTACTTTATAACAATGTGAGATTTTGACTACGGTTCTAAACCATGCTCTGAGCAGAATATAAGCAATGGAATAGAAAAATGGTAGAAACGAAGCATAAATAATATACCTGACTACCGATGTCACACCTGTCAGCATGAACACATCAGTAACAATTTCACAAACAACAGTTATCAAACTCAACACATACACCTTATTCTTGAGATTAAGTTTCCACCCTGACACCAAATACTCACCAATTAGCAACTTCAACAACCATAAAAGTACCAAACATGCTACAGCCAGATTACTAGTAAACAATGCTAACTTAATACGATTAGAAATACAAGTAGATGTGAAAAATACCTCATTCTCCAAACTCGATGTCGACATGTTATGCAATGAAAAGTGTGTATTACAGTCCATGGTATTGTTAATATAACAACTATTGATAATACAACTATTATGAATTTAACCCTTTTTGATCTACTATTATCAATTTATTACTATGGATTCACAATAGCAACAACACACCCAAAAATGGTAAAAATAAACAATAACTTGCAATTACACCATTCAATACATACAAGAATATTAAGTACGGAGATATAACAATATACATTATAAATTTTATTGTATACCATTTTATATTATACATTTTAGTTGTAAAATGGTGTATTAACGATAATATAGTTTACAACTACAAGTTGTGGGTCTATGATAATGATGTAAAATATTTTAACTGTTTGACTATTTTTATTTGTGATACATACATACATACATACATATATTATTAATAATATAATTTATTATTTGGTTGTCTGGATTACAATAAATATAATTGATGTCATCAACACATAATTAAAATAAGCAAATATTATATGTATATTTTAGGTTTTGCCTATATTATGAACATATATTATGAACATATACTATGAACATATATATACATTGTCAAGTAATTTGGATTATCTACTTGTTTAGAGTATATATCATACATAAGTATACTTTGATGTATATTTTAAATTGCAACTTGGCATTTGATATAAAATAAAAATTTTACTCAGACGTCCCAAATCACAGTTTGGATTATTTGTATATTGTTATGTTACTTAACATTATGTGACTATGTCAGAATGTAATGTAGATTTCAATATATACCGTGTTATGTCATCATACGATATATATATTATATTTTTAAATTTACTATTGTTTATATAAACAATGTAAATATGTTATTATGTAGTTAGTATAACCTAAAATTGTATTTCTTATCTTTGAACCGTATAAACATGTTTAGTAATTTAACGGTTGTGATAATATATTGTATATTATCTTAACTATGAACATATAAATATTTTTATTGTTTAGTTATATATTTGTTGGTTAACATTAATTATCGTAATTTAATATAAAAAGGTGTAAGACAATGATTAACTTGTAAATTTAAAAATGTAACATACTATTTATAGTATGTTTATATATACATTGTTCTTCTCTCTCTACCTCTACCCCTCCTCCCTCCCTTACTATGAATGTAACATTTGCCTAACAACAATTCTTCTACTGCTGTAAAAACTGGTTTGACATATTTTTGTTTGAAAATATGTCAAACCAGTTTTTACATGTAATTGTGTTATCATAACTAATACATTTGTGATAAAAGAGTATATATAATATATACACATAATATTTTTAGTATAGAATAGTTCTATACTTGTTATTGTTAAAGACAATATAAAGTTTTATTTTACAGGTAAATATACGTTAAAAGTATTTTTTGGTAAAAATTAAACGAAACATACTTTTTTACCCTTAAAATTAAAAATAACAATAACTGTTAATATCAACAAGTATAAAACTATTTTATACTAAAATAATGTTGTATATAGTTATAATAATAAACACCTCCATTAACATTATTAGTAAATGTATTTTTGGTTAACACATTTTTGGTTAACACATTTTTGGTTAACACATTTTTGGTTAACACATTTTTGGTTAACATAACTTTGGTAAAAAATATACAAACCATATTTTGACGAAACTTGTGTCTATGATATGTACACCTTCAGTTTACCTGTAAAATACAACTTTATAATATCTTTAACAATCACAAATATAGAACTATTCTATATTAAATAAGAATGCATGCATGTGTAATAACAAGTATTTTAATTATTTAATTAACCAAGAGATGGTTGTCCATTGTTGGTTAACTTTATTTAGTAAACATGTTTATTGTTATCAACAAGAAATTATATAAAAGTATTATTACAGATAAAAGATATCTAAAGTATATGTTGGTTTATGCATATATAAGATTATAATTATAACATCTTACGTATAGGCTTAAATTAGATTTAAGTTAAATATATGTATAAACATACATCGCATCTAGAGTAATAAATTATATGTATATATTAATAATATTATGTTATTTAACAAATATACCTTTTAGTTAAATGACACACACATATATATATATATAGATATTTTTAATTATTTGGTATGTTTTGTATTTTTGATAATACAATAAAATAGCTATGTCCCAGTATATGTTTACATTTCCAATTACCTGTTAAAAAAATGGACAGTTAACAGGTAATTAAATACACCTAAAAATAGTTAATTGTGCTTGGATAAGCAACATTGTTAACATAACAACATATATCAAAGATATATACATTTGTAAAAGTAAAGTGTATGTCAAACTGTTTGACATATATTAAAATAGGTGAGGAGTGTATATAAGTTTTAAACTTTTATTTGTAATATGGTAAATTCACCATTTTTTGAAGTTAATGATGTTTGAACACTCTCATTTCTCATCTCTTATCTCTTTCCTCTCTTCACCCTTTTCTTATCTCTGTTTTGTGTTTTGTGTTCTTTATTCTTATTATGTAAGGAGATTAATTGTTTAGTTACACATTACACAACAACGGTAGATGACAACTTAATGTAAATCTTGTTACCAACAACTTCCATATCGAAGTAATTCATTTTAACCATATTATTAATGGTATTTTTGACATCATTACGATGATATGTAGTACTAGTATATTTTTTATCCATAAGGTCAACAACCATATCTATAGATCTGAATTCCAGACCACTAGTGAAATCAATGATTGGCATAACACGACTGGTAATAGCAACTGGACCGTCATTACCGAATGGTTGAACTAATAATCCACTATTCAAATAATGTTTAATTGTATTAACAATGTATGTTGTTGACAACAATGCATTCTTAGATTGTAAATACTCAATAATCTGTAAATATGTTGACCCAAGTCCAAAACTCAAGTTATAAACAGCTGCCACAACATCACTCATACCATCAGACATATCTTTTTATTCATTTGGTGTTTACCATATTCACGTTTATTGTACTTGTAAATAGAATTATTTACAATATAACCTTAAACATATAGAAATGTAAAATTGTATACATATAAGTCAAATATGTTTTATGTTTCTATGTTTTTATGTTTAATTTTAACGTGTATATTATATATAATATAATATAACTGTTATTATGTTAATTGTAGTCAACATTAATATTTCATACGCTTGGTATAGTTTTACATGTGATTTACAGAAGGATTAGCTGATCTTTACATAATTTTGATAGTTAATTAGAAACATATATTTTATGTAATTATACTAACATCACTAAGATAATAACTATTACGTACCTTTAAATTTACAATTACAAGTATGTTTACTTGTTTATATGAGTGCAATTACATAAAATACGTGATTCCAATCATCCACCAATATCATGTGGTTATACAAGTACCTACTACAACATATACATTGTTTGTATCAATGTAAATATTCATTACTAATGTACTAGTTATGTATATTTTATTGTAATAACAATAATAAAATTAATACACATATCAGGTGTAATCTATTATTTCATTGATATATCAATCATACTGTGAATTAATGTAATTATCAAATAATTACATATTTGTTATTAATATATGATTATACCAATAACTTTAATAGTAGTGACCATATAACACTTACGTATTATACATAATCATTAATACTACTTTTCTTATGGTCTTTAAAGGTTACAAATGGTATATTTTACTTATATGATGAATAGTATTATTACTATCAGAATAGTAATTAGTTACTCAGATTAATAATATTATAATTATATCTATATTGGTGTATAATTAATTTAATTGTATATACTTTAACTTAAAATATATGTATGTGTACATATAATTGTAATTGGATGGTGTTAATTATAAATACTATTTTCTTGATTATGATAAGATATATTTTAACTTTGGAAAGTTAAAAGGAGAAAGAGAAGGATAAGGAGAATAAAAATATAAGAGGAAGGGATAATATACATATATTTCTCTATTTGAGAGACATACAATTACTATGAATAAGATTGGTGTTCATATGTTACACTATTTTGAATAATTGTTAATTTATTTATTTATTTGAATACACTAATAATTACATGTTATCACGTCGATAATTACACATTCACATCAGCAACCATCTATTTACAATAGTAATGACCACATGATATTGGTGGTTAATTGTATACACGTATTTTATGTAATATACACTGATATATGTTGAAGTATTAATCGTTTATTTAACATGTAATTACATATATGCATTATTGTTATTAATAATATTGTTTGTTTAACACAAATTTTCTCCTTTACATATGTATGTATTATTAGGGTGTTATTAATTGGTTATACTTTATTTTTTGGTAATCGAAAAATTAGTGTAAGGATAAAATATGTTAAATGAGAGTTATATTTTATACACACTTATCTTTTTAAACCCAAAAGTATGTTAGACATACTTTAAATTACTTATATAAAATAGCATTCATACACATTTTTGGTTTAGTGTATGATAGTTGTGCTTCAGTATACAAAGTTCTTCTCTGTTAGGTAAACAAATTTTTAATTTACCGTAAATAAACTACTCTTTAGCAAAAATTACCTACGGTATATATTAATATGTCTACATATAAATACGTGATTTTAACCATCCACCAATATTATGTATCTGTACTAATATAATTATTACGATACTTATGTTTATGTTGTTATGATAACATAATTATTATATTGATATAAATATATATATATATATAGTAGTATTAGAATGTAATGTATATTATAATTATTGAAAAACAAATGGAAATACTTATCAGTACTTAAGATTAGTTAATGAAGTTAAAACACCTAAACATGTAGTAAATACTTGAGGTATTCAAATTATCTAGAATACAATATACTACATAATGTTAATTACACTAACCTAGTTAGAATTGAGTTGGACAGATATCATTGTGTTTTGACATGTAGTTTTATCACATGATATAATGTATGTATGTTATAAGGAAATAACACATGGTGTGTTATTACTAATAGTTTTACTTTATAGTAATACTTATTATATACATACATTCAAGAGATATAATATCATGGTAATATTATTTATTTGATGGTATATACATTATATTACTTTACCTTTTTTACTTCTTGATGTTATTGATGTTATTGATATTATTGATGTCTCGAATCATATTGATACATGATGTCTGGCATATTTCATATCTCTGGAATATAAAGACTAGGGCATTAATATCTTAACATTAAGTATGTGTTGATATACACATAACAAAATCAGAAGTAGTATGTGTGTTTGTTAACATACTTTATTCTATTTATATAACTGTAAACTGTATGTTTTTATGTGTATGTATGTTTTTTTTGGTAGAATACATGAATTATGGTGTAACTCGAAGTTACAGCAATAACAAAAATATTAGCTGTGTACTAACACATATTTATAAATATGTGTGAGTAGAAGATTATACTGTTTGTGATGTTTGTAAGGTTTGTAATCTAAATTTGTTTAGGTGGTGATAAACAGACTTTGGTAGAATTTGAACGGATACAAGGATGACACCACTATGTTCACAAGCTAGGCGATATTCGTCAAACTTGCTAAGTCTTGGCTCTGACTGCAACAATGTGTCAAACTTCTCATGTACAATATCGTCATTATCGGTGGAGTAATACACCTTCTTAAGATTGTAACCTTTCTTACTCAACTGGTTAAGCTTTACCGTGCAACACGTACACGGTTTAGACGATAGAAGTTTGTACTGCTCATTACTTGCATTATTATCAATACGCAAAACTATAATGTTGACCGACCTGACCCGTCTCGACATGTTCAATCGACAAAATGCATCCACCTCTGCATGACAACTATTTTTACTATTATTAGGAATATGATTCATACCAATGCTGAGCGGTGTATTCCGGTTCGGGTCGAAAATACACGCCACATGTTTTGCCACCTTCTTATCCAACTTGTACTCCTCATTTAGAAGACGGAACTTGATCATTTGCTTAATGATCCTATCCATGTTGGTTTTTTAATATTGCTATTTTTGTATCACCACAGATTGTGTTTTGTTTGTTTTTATTTTTATTTTTCATTTTTTAAATATGTCAATAACCGGTGATGAACATCTTACTTATTGTAATATTGCTGTTATATGTTATAATAACATATAAATATATTTATAATTATATATCTATTGTCGTATTACATAACACAGAAATATATTATAAATATATTACAAATATATTTATTTTATAATAATTATTTAGTCTATATTATATTGTTATAATAATATAAAATATATAAATCATTAACAATAGTAAAGTATATGTACATATATATATATATATATATTATTATAATAGTATACTGTTGTAATAAACAATATGTATATAATCAGAGAGATAGAGAGAAGAAAAAATTGTACATATTATAACTGTTATAATATTTAATAATTTCAAACATTGTTTATTACATTAATGTTAATATATACTTAATTTTGCGATATTGGATTACAATAACTACGTAATAGATTTTATATCTTAACGATATCGGGGTAAATGTCAGCCATTGAGGGACGTGATAAAGGCCAAGTGAGACACATTTTAATAATATGTTGCAATGGTGCACTGTTACAACAACGTGATAAGACTATGGGTAATGAAGGTGACAGTAACCATGAACTGTAATAATCAAAATTGCTGTGGCGAAATCCATATGTTGTTTGTCTCTCCTGTATTAAAATGCCAAATGCTAACATGGCAAAACACCAGGTATCTTCTTTATGCCACAAATTATAACTTTGATATTCATTAACGGAAACTTCAACACACATGAATGGGTTATAATGTTTAATACACCAATCTACAGGTTGACGATATGAGTAGTCAATACCATAATCGGATACTTTAACGTCCAATGTTTTGGGGTTGATCCAAATATTATCATCACTCAGATATTTGTGGTAAATACCCATATTTTCCAATACTAATAAACACTCAGCTAAATTTTTAATGACTGTCTTCCTCTCATTTACACTACTATACTTCCCCATAATTACAACCGTATTATCATCATCACTCTGATAATTTTGCTTATTTTGCTTATTTTCTTGTTGATAATTATGCACATTAACAATATTTTGTGACATCCATGTTTTGAGTGTTACACCTGCATTTTCTATGATAATATAACCATTATCTTTATCATAATCAATCAACGATACTAATCTTTCTGATTGACAACCATATACTGTCATAATATCAACCAACTGTTTATCGTACTGCTCATTATGAGTTTGTTGTACGTAACACTTCTTTCCCTTATAATCACACTCGTAAATACAACCGTGATATAAAGTTGCTACTTGTTTATCCCAATATATCTTTATCTCATGTTTATTAACATCTTCACCAACCATTTTATACAATTAATAAATAGATATATTTTTGTCATGTTTTGACATTTTATTATTATTATTATCATTAATTAATACTA
>Ga0302300_1001188_pt1 | contig 15365 bp, 19 predicted proteins | sample III_Palsa_E1_1_FD_198756 | JGI IMG/M metagenome (GOLD analysis project Ga0302300, IMG submission 198756) | Peat permafrost microbial communities from Stordalen Mire near Abisko, Sweden - III_Palsa_E1_1 | ecosystem: Environmental > Terrestrial > Soil > Palsa > Peat permafrost | place: Sweden... | reverse complement strand
TAGCCAGATTTTTAAAATGCACCTTGCCATAAATGCCCGGGTTGCCCGATGGGTTTACCACCTGGTACTCGGTTACACTTATCCAGGGGTTGGTATAAACCAGTTTTTCACCGGTTATTTTCCAGGGGTTTTCTTCGGGGTGGTGCATAGGGGTAAAGATAAATGGAAATTGATATAATGTCGGGGGCTGTACGAAAGTTTTTCATAATAATACTTCTGTTTGGTCAATGCAATTGTTACACTTCATTCTACCTTAATTGGTTTTCATGCCCTAAATTTGATCAACCTGATATATCCATCTGATCATGAAAAAGCTTTCCGGTTGTTTTTTGATATTGCTGTTTGTAACCTGTGCAAATGTATATGGCCAGCAAAAGCTGAATTTTACTCCATTAGCTGATGCTGATACTTCATTGGCACCCATAGAAACGGCATTCAACGGCAAGTTAGATGCTGTAAAAGTAGTAGGCCTTGGCGAAGCCACGCATGGCGATAAAACCACTTTTGCCTTCAATTTTAATATGGTTAAATACCTGGTTGCACAGCGTGGGTTCAGAATATTACTTATTGAAGCGCCTAATTCGGTATTGGTACCGCTTAATAATTTTATACAAAACGATTCGGATTATACCCAGGCTTCGATAGATACGCTGGTGATAAGAACTATTCCGGTTGGTGCTTATCGCGATAGGCAAACAGCGGCATTGCTAAAATGGTTAAAAGATTATAATCTCGGCCACCCGGCGCAAAAAGTGCAGTTATTAGGTATGAGCCTGGATGTTAAACCCAATACACAATTGCTGAATGATTATATAAAACGTTATGACCCACAAAGTGCGCATGTAATTACAACAAAGTGGGAGAACAAAAACTATAAGAGTATGAATAAATGGAACGATGTTTTTAACTGGCAGGATGAACACACACAATTGATAGCTACATTAGATGATACCACAAAGAAAAAACTGCTTTATGACTTTAACAATTCCAAACAAACACTTGAATTTTACCTGGATGTTGATTATCAATTTATTAAACAAAATAAAGATGGCAGTAATATAATTTTTGTACACGGCCAACAGGATACTGTACCGGCTGATAACTTTTATGTTAAACTGCGCAACAACCCTGCTTATAAAATAAATGGTCCTAAAAACAGAACCATGCAATTATCGGCCATACGTGATAGCCTGATGGCCGTATATGTTGTACAAGGTGCCGGAAATGAAAAAGCGATAGTATGGGCGCACAATGACCATGTAATGAAACCCGAAACCGCGGATACTTATTTATTAATGGGCGATCATTTGAACAGTATGCTTGGGAAGCAATATTATACCATCATTACCAATTATTCGCAAGGCGGCAGTATAAGGGCATTTGGCAAAAGCATGACCATAAAAAAAGCACAAAACCCTATGGATGGCCAAACTGTAGTAAAAATATTAAACAAAAAATTTGATTATGGTTCCGGTATCGCCTTTAGCGCCGATCTTTCCACCATTAGTAAATATAACGCTGTAATGAATACTGCAGGTTTAGAGGGTACTTTTGGATTGGAGACTGTACCATGGTCGAGTTTTGACGCACTGGCCATAGTAGGTGCATTGCAGCCCCGCGATCTGATCCAATAAAAAAAGCGATGGGTTTGGAACCCATCGCTTTTTTTTAAGTCTCCCCTACCGGGGGAGATTAGAGGGGGCTGGCTGCTTACAACCCAAAAGCCTTCTTCACCTTATCTACATAATCCAATTTTTCCCAGGTAAACAGTTCCACTTCTTTGGTTATGGTGTGGCCGTCATGCCCGGTAAAGGTTTTGGTTACGGTTTGGCTTGGTTTGCCAAAGTGGCCATAAGCCGCGGTTTCGCTATAAATAGGGTTGCGCAGTTTAAAGCGTGTTTCGATGGCGTAAGGCGTCATATTAAATATGTCTTCAACCTTTTTAGCTATCTCGCCATCGTTTATGCCAACTTTGCCGGTACCGTAAGTGTTTACATAAATACCCATTGGCTGGGCAACGCCTATGGCGTATGATACCTGCACCAATACCTCATCGCAAACACCTGCCGCTACCAAATTTTTGGCAATGTGGCGTGTTGCGTAAGCAGCAGAGCGGTCAACCTTTGATGGATCTTTACCCGAGAAAGCGCCACCGCCGTGCGCGCCTTTGCCGCCGTAGGTATCTACAATAATTTTACGGCCTGTTAAGCCGGTATCGCCATGCGGCCCGCCGATAACAAATTTGCCGGTTGGGTTAATATGGTATTTGATCTGATCATTAAAAAAGTGTGCGTATTTCGGATATTTAGCCTTAACACGTGGGATAAGGATGCTCACTATATCCTTGCTTATTTTTGCAAGCATAGCTTTTTCTTCATCAAAATCATCGTGCTGGGTTGATATCACAATGGCATCAATGCGGGTAGGTTTGTTGTTATCATCATACTCCAAAGTAACCTGCGATTTTGCATCGGGGCGCAAATATTTAATATCAGTGTTCTCGCGGCGAACTGCAGCAAGCTCAATTAACAGGGCGTGGGCAATATCCAATGCCAGTGGCATGTAGTTATCAGTTTCGATAGTAGCATAGCCAAACATCATACCCTGGTCGCCGGCGCCCTGCTCTTCTTTGGCCTGACGGTCGACGCCCTGGTTAATATCAGGCGATTGCTCGTGTATTGCTGATAATACGCTGCATGAACTGCCATCAAACATATATTCGCCCTTGGTATAACCAATTTTGTTGATCACTTCGCGGGCAATTTTTTGTACATCTAAATAAGCTTTTGATTTTACTTCACCTGCCAAAAAAACCTGGCCGGTGGTAACTAATGTTTCGCAGGCAACCTTTGATTCAGGGTCGAAGGCTAAAAACTGGTCTATCAGGGCATCTGATATCTGGTCGGCAACTTTATCCGGATGTCCTTCCGACACGGATTCTGAAGTGAATAAATATGGCATATTTTTTAAATAAGTGTAAAATCAAACAAAAACAAATGAAAGGAATTTAATTGGATCGTTTTGTAAAAAGAAGCATGGTTTTAGCACTTTTTTACGTGGTTGCAATCCGGTTTCGATCATCGCCAATGGCTATCGGCATCAATCGGAACAATTAAATCAGTCCACCGTTGGGCGGCAAAAATAAAACAATTTTTACAAAGCCGAAAATACATTTACTTTTGCCGCCTGATATTTATATATAGTTGAAAAGGAAAGCCTTATTTATTATAAACCCGGTTGCCGGAGGGAAGAAGAAGGACGATGTGCCGGCCCTGATTGACAAAAACCTTGATAAAAGCGTTTTTGAATACAGCGTTGCTTATAGTGATGGCGTTTCGCATGCCAATGTTATTGCCGCCGAAGCCATTGGCAAGTTCGACCTGATCGTAGCTGTTGGGGGCGATGGTACGGTAAATGAAATCGCATCGGCCATTGCCGGGAGCGATACCGTGCTGGGTGTTTTGCCTTATGGTTCAGGTAACGGGCTGTCGCGCTTTTTGGGGATACCCATGAACCCGGCAAAAGCCATTAAAAATCTGAATGCCTGGCATGTGGAAACTATTGACGCGGCTACAGCCAACGGCGAGTGGTTCTTTAATATGGCGGGGATGGGTTTTGATGCCCACATCAGCGAAGTTTTTTCGCATGGCGAAAAACGCGGCTTCATTACCTATATAAAATCGTCGTTTAAAGAGGTTATTAATTATAAGTCGGAAAACTATCATATCGAAATAGATGGCGCAAAGAACGAGCGCGAAGCCTTTATGCTGAGCTTTGCCAATTCATCGCAATATGGTAACAATGCGCATGTATCGCCAAATGCATCGGTGCAGGATGGCTTACTGGATGTTTGCATAATAAAGCCATTCCCTTTATGGCGGTTTTTGGAGATGGGGATCCGTATGTTCACCAAAACTTCCACAGGCTCAAAGTATGTAGAGATCATCAGGGGCAAAAAAATAATGGTAAAGCGGGATAATCCCGGCCCTATGCACCTGGACGGTGAGCCACGTATAGCAGGTACCGATATTGAAATAAATGTTGTGCCTGCATCGTTAAAAATAATCGCGGGAGCTTCTTATAAAAAGAAATAAATGTAGAGGCGCAATACTTTGCGTCTCTTTTTGATAAAGCAACGCGCAATATTTGCATTTAATTCAAGGAGACGCAAAGTATTGCGTCTCTACGGTAAAGAAACAATGTCAAAAAAAAATAAAAACTTCACTGGAGTGGTTTATTCCACCGATCCGGGCTTTCAATACCAGGAAGATGGCAACAGTGCTTCGGCTACGTTGCCCCCCCAGCAGCAAAACCTTAAAATATACCTCGACCGTAAAGGCGGCGGTAAACTGGTTACCCGTATAAGCGATTTTATTGGCGCCGATGATGACCTGGAGGCTATTGGTAAAAAATTAAAATCAAAATGCGGTGTAGGTGGTTCTGTAAAGGATGGGGAGATATTAATACAAGGCGATTTTAGGGATAAAATATTAGTCCTGTTGCAAACAGATGGTTATAAAGCCAAAAAAGCGGGCGGTTAAAGCCCAATGTCATTATTATTTAAGAGATTTAAGGTTAAAATTAATATCAAACACCCAACATCGAAAACCGAAGTAAACTTCGATATTGGACATTCGGCGTTCAATGTTCGATATAACAATTGAATATGCTTTTCTTAAATAATGACATTTGGTTAAAGCCTGTTGCTACAGATTAAGGCACCTGATAGTGTAAAGTTTACACTTGTTTTGCCGAAAAGCCTGTTTTACAAAGTATTTATTAGAACGAATAATATTGTGTAAGAATTAAAACAACTTTATGTTTACCTAAGTTAATAACATGAAAATATGATAGTTATCGCACATTCAAAATGAATAAAAGCTACTTAATTTGAATTATATCACTATAGTTACATGTTTTTTATAAATTATTTTTTGGTATTATTGAAAAAAATAGGTTTCATTGTAAAAAATAGTTTTAAGCCTAAACAATTTTTTGTTGTATATGCGTTATTTATTCACCCCGTTATAACTTTGTGAATACTTAACGTTAAAAAAACTTAAAAGTAATAGCAAAATAGATTTTTTTATTTCATTAAAATTCTATTTTTGTTATTCCTTAAAAACTAATGCATTTAATTAACATATTAATAAACACTGACTAAAAACTAAATTTTAAAGTAATGGCAAATGTACCATCAAAACCAACCGCTCCTGTAAAAAAAGAAAGCTCAGCTTCATCGGGCCTTTTCGCCACTTTCACAGTTCCTTTATGTCTGGTAGTAACTATACTGCTTTACATTTTTGTACTTGGCGATGGAAGCCATTATAAAGGTGGCGATCCCTCTCTGGAACCGGCTGATATATTCGGTATCGTACACAAAGGCGGCCCACTGGTTCCTTTAGTAATGGGATACGTACTAATGGTTATCGTTTTTTCTATTGAGCGTTTTATCGTTATCGGAAAAGCAACAGGTACCAGCAGCATCGAAGGCTTTGTTAGGAAGATACAAGTTTTCCTTAACGCAGGCAATATTGATGGCGCTGCTGCAGAATGCGACAAGCAAAAAGGTTCTGTTGCAAACGTTATCAAAGCGGGTTTGAAGAAATACCGCGAAATGGAAACTGAAACATCTTTAGATATTGATCAAAGGACTTTGGCTATCCAAAAAGACATTGAAGAAGCAACCGCTTTAGAAATGCCTATGCTTGAGCAAAACCTTACAATTATAGCAACCCTGGTATCTATCGGTACATTAACAGGTTTGTTAGGTACGGTTATCGGTATGATCACGGCCTTCCATGAGTTGGCAAATAACGGTGGTGGTACTAACACCACTGCGTTGTCTGATGCCATCTCTGAAGCACTGGTTAATACGGCTTTAGGTATCAGTACATCAGCATTATCAATTGTAATGTATAACGTATTTACATCAAAAATTGATAATCTTACTTACGCTATTGACGAAACAGGGTTCAGCATTGTGCAAACATTTGCTGCATCGCACAAAAGATAATAAGGTACAATTTATTTTATACACGGGTGCTAATGCTACCCGTGTATAAATGAATTAATAATATTACTCATTTTAATAAAATAGATTATGCCCAGAGTAAAAGTCGCAAGGAAAAGTACAGCAATCGACATGACAGCCATGTGCGATGTAGCTTTTCTTTTGCTTACCTTTTTTATATTATCAGCTAAACCAAAAACGCAGGATCCGTTAAAAGCGCAAATTCCTGCCGCGACATCTATAACTACTATTCCTGAAACTGATTTCTCTACGTTGCTTGTAGCGAACCAAAAAGTTTTCTTTAATGTTGAAAGTGGCGATGTGCGCAAAAAAACATTGGAATTGATGGGCCTGAAGTACAAGATCAATTTCACCCCTGAAGAGATGAACGAGTTTGCGAACGTGGAATATTTCGGTGTGGATATTAGCCAATTAAAACAATTCCTGGCGCTTGACCCTAAGGATAGGGCTACTGTGCCACAAAATGGAATACCTGTTGATACTACGGATAACAACCAATTGTATGACTGGGTACACTCTGCACGTATAGCTAATACAGCCCTGCACAATAAGGATTTGAAAATAGGAATAAAAGGCGATAGCCAGGAAGAATATCCTGAGATTCAAAAAGTAATTGCTACTTTACAAAAGCAAAGAGTTAACAGATTTAATTTAATTACGTCGCTAAAGAACAAATAGATTATGGCAGAATTAGATACCTCCGGCGGGGGTAAACATAAAGGCGGAAAGGTTAGAACCAAAAAGAAAGCAACCCGCGTTGATTTAACAGCCATGGTTGACCTTGCCTTCTTGTTGATCACCTTCTTCATACTTACAACAACACTTAACAAGCCAAAGGCATTGGAACTTATAATGCCGGATAAATCCGATCATACAAAGCAATTGCCAGTTCCTGAAACCAAGACCATGACACTGCTGTTAGGTAAAAATGATAAGTTGGAGTGGTTTGTAGGCCGGGCTGGTGCTACGCAACCGGCAATTATTAATTATGGTAAAGGAAAAGATGGCCTGCGCCAAACTTTGATCGAGCAAAATCAAAAGATAAAAGATACGCATAATGGCGAGCCTATGATAGTAATTGTAAGCCCGAGCGCTGAAAGTACTTACAAAAATGTTGTTGCCGTAATGGATGAATTAAATATTGTGGATATTGAGCAACGTGCTATTGTAGATATTTTACCCGCTGATATTGTATTGCTTAAAAGAGACGGATTATTATAACTAAGTATTAATAAAATATTAAAAGCCTAAAAAATGTTTGGATCTAAATTAGACATATTAAATAAGGAATGGATCGATGTTATTTTTAGAGGCCGTAATAAAGCTTATGGGGCCTATGAATTAAGGCAACAAAATCCACGCAATACCAATATTGCACTTATTATAGGCGTTGTATTTTTTGTATTTGTTTTATCAATAAATACAATTGTAAACGCTATTGAGGGGTTTATTCCTAAAGCGCCCGAAAAGGTAAAAATTACTGAGGTAAAGTTGCTGCAGCCACCGCCGCAGGATCCTGCCAAAAAACCACCTCCGCCACCTCCCGAACCACCAAAACCTAAGGTTAACCAGGTTAAATTCCCTCCGCCGGTTGTAAAACCCGATGTTGAGGTGAAAGAAAACCCGCCAACCCAAAAAGATTTGCAGGTTGCCGACCCTGGCCAAAAAAACCAGAAAGGCGACCCGAATTCTGACGCGCCTATTGACGGGCCTGTAGGTAATGGTGATAAAGTTACCGAAGCTGATCCTAACCAGATATTCCAGGCTGTTGAGCAGGAACCAAGTTTCCCGGGATTTAACGCTTACCTGTCTAAAAACATTCATTATCCTGCAGTTGACAAGGAAAATAATGTACAGGGTAAAGTTTTCTTAACATTTGTTGTTGAGAAAGATGGAAGCTTAACCGATATTAAGGTAGTACGCTCACCCGACGAAAGTTTATCAGACGAAGCAATTCGTGTATTAAAAGGTTCGCCACGCTGGAAACCTGGTATACAAAATGGAAAGCCTGTACGCGTACAATATACTGTACCAATAAGCTTTACGTTATCATCAGACGATAATTAGTAAATGCCATTAAATTTTAATAGAAAGCAAAAATCGCTCACAAGGCGGTTTTTGCTTTTAGGTGTTATTAGATTGATATGTGTAGCGGGTGTAGGTGTAATGATCATTTTTTGGAAAAAGCTTGATCTTAACCTTTCAAACACACAAAGAGTAATAGCAGGATCCTTGTTTATTGTTTATGGTGTATTAAGGTTTACGCTGTCATTTAAAAAGGAACCTGATGAATAATTTAAAGACTTTAATTTTAGGATTATCTTTTTTACTGATCTTCCAGGCTTGTAAGCAAAAACCCCAAAGTGCCCCGCCTATTGATACCTGGCGTGAAGGAAGCGCTACTTTTGCTGCGGATGAATCTTTTCAGCCGATTGTTGACCAGGAGGAATATGTTTTTACCGCATTGAACCCCAAAGCTAAGCCAACAATCACCTACCGGTCGGAAAACGATGTGTTGCGGCTTTTGCTGAATGATAGCGTAAGAGTGGCCTTGCTTTCAAGGGACTTGGATTCAAATGAACTAAGGATACTTGAAAAAAGAAAATTAACTCCCTCTGTAGGCGAATTTGCCATTGATGGTGTAGTGTTAATTGTAAATAAAGTGTCAAATGATACTACAATTACAGTTAATGAAATAAAAAAAATGCTTAACGGACAGGCTAAAACTGATAAAAACATCGTTTTTGATAATGAGGGCTCAAGTTTGCTAAGGTATTTAAAGGATTTGTCGGGCAATAACGATTTTAAACTAAAGAATATTTTTGCACTCAAATCAAATAAGGAATTGATAAAATATGTGAGTACACATCCCAACGCAATAGGCATAACAAGCTTTTGTTGGATGGATGAACCCGACAGTGATTATGCAGGTGCGGCAAAGGATGTAAAAATAGTAGCGGTAAGAGATGAAAACAATAAAAAATACGGCACACAGTATTTTAAACCGTCTCAAACTTCATTCGATTTAAAACAATATCCGCTAAGCCGGAGTTTGTTTATTATCAATTGCACCGATAAAATGGGTTTAGGGGCAGGATTTGAAATGTTTTTGTTAAGCGAAAAAGGACAAAGAATTATTTTAGAATCAGGTTTATTACCTGCACGCATACCGGGAAGAGAGATCAGTATTAAAAAATCATTTAATTAAAAATATATATATTATTCAAATGAAAATCAATAACAAAATAGTCGCGACAGCATTAGGATTGGTATTTATAGGCTCGGCAGTTTCTGCACAAAGTTTGGACGATGCCAAAAAGGCTATCAATGCCGAACAATATCAGAAAGCCAAAACCATGCTCAAAAACCTTACGGTTACTGAGTCAACTAAGGATGAAAATTATTTTTACCTGGGATGGGTGTATTTGAAACAGGATGACCCCGATTCTGCAAAAATATGGTTCAATAAAGGTATAGCAGTAAACCCCAAATCGGCATTAAATTATGTTGGCCTGGGCGCTGTAGCCCATTTAAATAAAGATCAGGCCGGTACAACATCAAACTTTAACCAGGCTTTATCTAATGCACCCAAAAAAGACAGCAAGCCTTATGTATATATTGGTAAAAGTTATTTGCTAACTACAAATAGCGCCCCGGTAGCACCGGCGGATGCACAGGCAGCTGCTGATGTATTAACCAAAGGGCAGGCAGTTAATGCTAAAGACCCCGAATTGTTTATCGCCTTAGGTGATGCAAACCGTGTTTTAGGTAAAGCCAGCGATGCTTACGGAAACTACGGAACAGCATTGGAGCTTGATCCAAAATCATCTGCAGCGGATGTAGCACAGGGTGTTACCTTAAAATTTGCAAACAACTTTGATGATGCTATAAAATACTTCCAGTCTGCACTGCAAATAGATCCAAATTACGGCCCTGCTTACCGCGAATGGGCCGAAACAGATGTACGCTGGGCTAAAACCGACCCTAAAGTTGGTGTTGATAAAGCAAATGAAGCCGTTGAAGAATATAAAAAATACATTTCATTAACAGATAACTCTTTAGAATCACAATTGCGTTATGCCGACTTCCTGACCTTTGCGGGTAAATACCAGGAATTAGAAGAGGTAGCTAAACAATTATCAAGCTATGCTAATACCAATTTAAGGGTTTACCGTTATTTAGGTTATGCCGCTTATCAAAATAAGGATTATCCTGCCGGTTTAACAGCCATGAATACCTGGATGACCAAGGCCGATCCAAAACGTATCATCCCTATGGATTATTTATACCTGGGTCGCTTACAGTTAGCTTCGGGTAATGACTCATTGGGTGTGCAAAATTTAAGAAAAGCATATGACCTTGATTCTACACAGGCTGATGTATTTGAGGAAATTGCAAAATCAGACTATTTTCATAAAAAATATTTAGAGTCTGCGGATGCCTATAAAACCTTCATATCAAAATCACGTAACGTAACCCTTAATGATTATTACCAGGAAGGTTTGAGTTATTATAAAGAGTATACATCTGAATACTATAGTAAAGCAACACCAAAACCGGTGGCCGATACTTCGTTACTAACCAAGGCCGATACAGCCTTCAGTTATGTACAGCATAAAGCAAATTCGCCTGTTGCTGTAGTTGCGCTATACCAGGCACGTGAGCAGGATTTTAAAGAGCCTGATAGGAATACTACAAAAGGTTTGGCAAAACCTTATTACGAACAATACATAGCGCTTACATTAGCTAAAACACCGGTAAAAGATAGCGATAAGCAATTTCTTGCAGAAGCGTATGATTACTTAGGCCGCTATTACGAACTGGCAGCTAAGGATGATGCAAAAGCATCAGAAAACTATACCAATGCCTTAGCTAATGACCCAACCGATGCCCAGGCGCTGGATTTCATGAAACGAAAAGGGAAAAAATAATTATAAACTTAAAGGCCTCAATAAAATGAGGCCTTTTTTGTTTTTAATTGATAAGGATAGCGACCGCTGATTTTTTTCATGCGTCATGATTCTTAACTCTTAAATCTCATTACTATATTTGCAGTATGGAAGTACAAAGTTTGCCGGTAAATTATTTACCTATTATTTTTCAAATGATTGTGGCAGGTGGTTTTGTGGTTGGTACCATGTTTGTAACACACCACATTGGCCCAAAGCGTGTAACTAAAGATAAATTAACCCCGTTTGAATCGGGTATAGAAGTTATTGGTAATGCGCGTACACCCATATCCATCAAATATTTTTTGGTAGCTATACTATTTGTTTTGTTTGATGTTGAAGTAATATTTATGTACCCCTGGGCCGTAAACTTTAAAGCGCTGGGCAGCCAGGGCATGGTAGAGATGTTTATTTTTATGGCCACACTTTTGTTAGGCTTCATCTACATCATCAAAAAGAAAGCGCTGGATTGGGATTAATTTAGCCGCAGCCCCCTCTAAATCTCCCCCGGTTAGGGGAGACTTTCAGGAGTTTTTATTTATAATATTTTTACCGGGCAATATTTTTTTAAAAGTCTCCCTCCCGGGGGAGATTTAGAGGGGGTCGCCCTTGTTTAGAACAATTCTAAATATTTCTACAATTAACATAGTGTATCAAATACATCATAATTATTGTAAATTTGCTAACCCTTATCCATTTGGATAGGTTTTTGTATAATATAATTCATGAGTGATATTCAGTTAGTTGAAGCTCCTCCTGGTGTAGAAGGTGCTGGGTTTTTTGCTACTTCGCTTGATAAAGTAATAGGTTTAGCGCGGTCAAACTCCTTATGGCCTTTGCCATTTGCCACCTCATGCTGCGGCATTGAGTTTATGGCCACCATGGCTTCGCATTACGATCTTTCAAGATTTGGCGCCGAGCGTTTGAGCTTTTCGCCACGCCAGGCCGACCTGTTAATGGTGATGGGTACCATCGCCAAAAAAATGGGCCCGGTATTACGCCAGGTTTACCTGCAAATGGCCGAACCCCGCTGGGTAATGGCTGTAGGCGCCTGTGCTTCAAGCGGTGGTATATTTGATACCTATTCGGTTTTACAGGGTATCGACGAGATCATACCGGTGGATGTTTACGTTCCCGGCTGCCCGCCACGCCCCGAAGCTATTATTGATGGCTTTATGGGCATTCAAAAGTTGGTTCAAACAGAATCGCTGCGCCGTAGAAATACGCCGGAATACCAAAAATTATTAGCTTCATACGGGATACAATAATGGGTAAAATAACAAACGAAGAGCTTTTAAATAAGATCAACGGGAAGTTTGACCAGCAAATAACCGTTGTTGGCGAGCCTTATGGTTTATTAACCATCGAAACCGCCCGCGAGCAGATCATTGCCCTGCTGGATTTTTTGAAGAACGATACCGTGCTCCAGTTTATTTATTTAACCGATCTTACAGGTATCCATTATCCTGAACAGGAAAAACCTATCGGCATAATTTATCACCTGCATAGCCTGGTAAATAATGTACGCATACGTATAAAAGTTTTTTTGCCCGATGGCGATTTCCATATCCCTACCGCTACCACCGTTTGGCATGGTGCCAACTGGATGGAGCGCGAAACGTATGATTTTTTTGGCGTGATCTTCGATGGTCACCCCGATTTGCGCAGGATATTAAATGTTGATGACATGACGGCTTTCCCGATGCGAAAAGAATTTCCATTGGAAGACCCTAACCGTGTTGATAAAAAAGATTATTTTTTCGGAAGATAAGCAATGCAGAACCACCCGGTATATACAGATAACGATCCGCAAACCGTTCCCTCAACCTTAAATTTAGGGCCAACGCACCCTGCTACGCACGGCGTATTTCAGAATGTGCTGCAGTTGGATGGCGAGCGTATCATCAGCGGCGTATCAACCATAGGTTACATACACCGTGCTTTTGAAAAAATTGCCGAACACCGCCCTTTTTACCAGATCACCCCACTAACAGACCGCTTCGCGAAGCCATATATGAAATTTACGAAGAGGTTTGCGGCTCGCGTTTAACAACCAATATAGGCCGCATAGGTGGGTTCGAACGTAATTTTAACACCATCGCGTTTAGCAAGCTGCGTAAATTTTTAAAGGATTTCCCGGTAACTTTAAAGGAGTTTGAAGTTCTTTTTAACCGTAACCGTATATTTGTCGACCGTACCAAAGGCGTAGCCGAGGTTACCCCCGAAGATGCTTTAAGTTATAGCTGGAGCGGCCCTTTATTGCGTGCTGCCGGTGTTGATTATGATGTTAGGGCCATGAACCCGTACTCATCATACGAAGATTTTGATTTCGAGGTGCCTGTAGGCGAAAATGGTGATGTGTACGCCCGCTTTTTAGTGCGTAACGAAGAAATGTGGCAAAGCCTGCGCATTATTGAACAGGCTTTGGTAAAGCTTGAAAAAGAGCCGACAGACATTTTTCATGCTGATGTGCCCGAGTTTTACCTGCCCCCAAAAGAAGAAGTTTATAATAACATGGAAGCCCTCATATATCACTTTAAAATAGTGATGGGCGAAATAAATGCCCCCAATAGCGAAGTATATCACTCGGTTGAGGGTGCCAATGGCGAATTAGGTTTTTATTTGGTGAACGATGGCGGGCGATCGCCATACCGCTTGCATTTCCGCAGGCCAAGTTTTATCAATTACCAGATGTACGCGCCCATGAGCCGTGGCATGTTATTGAGTGATGCGATTATTAACATGAGTAGTTTAAATGTAATAGCCGGAGAATTAGATGCTTAGAGTTGATAATTCAGAAACTGTTCCGGTAGAATTTTCATCGGAACTCATCAAAAAATTTGATGATATAGTTAGCCGTTATCCCGCAGGAAAACAAAAATCGGCTTTGCTGCCCATACTGCATTTAGTGCAGGCCGAATTTGGCTGGGTAAGCGCCCCGGCAATGGATAAGGTTGCTGATTATTTAAAGATACAGGATATTGAAGTATATGAAGTGGCAACATTTTACAGCATGTACTTTATGCGCCCGCAAGGCAAATATGTATTGGAAGTTTGCCGTACCGGCCCCTGCTGTTTGGTAGGCGCCGAGAAAATAATGGACTACATTGAGCAAAAGCTGGGCGTTAAAGAAGGGGATGTTACCCCAGATGGCTTGTTTAGCTGGCGCGGGGTGGAGTGTTTAGCCGCCTGCGGTTACGCCCCGGTATTGCAAATTGGCCCTGAATATACTTTTTACGAAAATTTAACAGAGGAATCTGTTGATAAACTGGTAGCAGATTTAAAGGCAAAAGGGAATAATTAAAATGATCAATACAAACCTGGTTTTAGGAGATATATTGTTTGCTGCCGCATTAGGGTTGATATATGCCACTGATGGGTTAAAAAACAATACCATAATCCTGATGCCATTGATCACAATTGCTTTTGCTGCCTGCATAGTAAGGCATATCAACTATTACAAGCAAACCAGGAGGATTTATTAAATGAGCAGGAAAAGGGTAGTATTGGCAGACTTATTATTGACCTTTTGCATGGCCTTATGGGTATATGTATTTGATGGGTGCAAAGGCCCCCATCTGCTAATACTGATATTTCCCATAATGTTATTAATTCCGGCTGTTTCAGGGTGCATTAAAATGCATACAAATTACTATAAGCTAACCAAAAAGATTTATTAGTAGCTATGGCACGTAAATTACTTTTAGAACATATAAACGTACCCGGCATCAACACTTTTGATGTTTACCGCTCAAAAGGTGGTTATGCTGCTGTTGAAAAAGCGCTGAAAACCATGGACGCGGATGCGGTGGTTGAAGAGGTGAAAAAATCGGGCTTGCGTGGCCGTGGTGGCGCAGGTTTCCCTACCGGGATGAAATGGAGCTTTTTGGCTAAACCAGAAGGTGTTGCCCGTTACCTGGTTTGTAATGCCGATGAATCAGAACCCGGTACCTTTAAAGATCGTTACCTGATGACCTATCTTCCTCACTTATTAATTGAGGGGATGATCGTATCGAGCTTTGCTTTAGGTGCCCAAACATCATACATATACGTTCGCGGCGAAATGATGCCGCAGATCCGCATACTTGAAAAAGCCATCGCCGAAGCAAAAGCTGCCGGATTTTTAGGAAAAAATATTTTAGGCACGGGTTACGACCTTGAGCTATATGTACAACCCGGCGGCGGCGCCTACATTTGCGGCGAAGAAACCGCTTTATTGGAGTCGCTCGAAGGCAAACGTGGTAACCCGCGCATTAAGCCACCTTTCCCGGCAATAGCGGGTTTATACGGCTGCCCGACTGTGGTAAATAATGTGGAATCAATAGCCGCAGTAGTGCCGATCATCAACGAAGGTGGCGAAGAATATGCCAAAGTTGGTGTTG
>Ga0302300_1001187_pt1 | contig 15375 bp, 9 predicted proteins | sample III_Palsa_E1_1_FD_198756 | JGI IMG/M metagenome (GOLD analysis project Ga0302300, IMG submission 198756) | Peat permafrost microbial communities from Stordalen Mire near Abisko, Sweden - III_Palsa_E1_1 | ecosystem: Environmental > Terrestrial > Soil > Palsa > Peat permafrost | place: Sweden... | reverse complement strand
CCCGTATATTACGGTGTACTTGTTTTTCTTGGCTTCTGATTCAATTGCCCTTGTAATACCAGTGCTAAATCTATAATTAATGTCAGCCACAACTAAACCGATAGTGAAAGTTTTTTGCATTTTTAAACTTTGTGCGATCTGATTAGGCCTATAATTCAATTCTTCAATAGCCTTCAAAATTTTCTTTGCGGTCTCCTTATTAACCTGTTTTTCTTCTGCCTGACCGTTTAAAACATAAGAAACAAGCGCAGTAGAAACACCGACATGCTTTGCGACATCCTTCAGGACTAACTTTTTCATTAAATAAATAGTAAACTTGGTTTAATTGGATATTTAAATCAATTATAAAAACTTTAAACGGTTAAAGCAAATATTTTTTATCACTTTAACTATTTTTTTTAACAAAGCTTAACAAATTGTATAAACCTATTTGTGAATTTTATCAAAAGGTATATATTTTGAAATACTTAAAATAAGGGGATTAGCCGGAAGGAGAATGTACAGGAAATGCCTTGCAAATTTTAAGATACTCTCTTATATTTATAATATTAAAATCGTTGATTAAAACACAAACAAGATCAATTAAATAACGAGGGTACTTTCAAGGGTATCAAACCGAGTTAAATTTGCAAATAACACATTTACAGGATAGTACAAAACACCCTGTGTTCCCAGCAGGATCACTGAGTATCACTAATCACCCTTGTAAGTCAACGATTTACAAGGGTTTTTTGCTTTTACTGTCAATGCTACTGTCAATAAAAATAGGTAAAATTTAATTAATATCAATCAAAACTAATTTTTCAATCCTGAGTTTTAGCTAAATAATTGTTTAATTCAAGAATAGTATAAACCTTTATTAATATTATACACTTGTTGTTAGCATACGTTGTAAAATATTTTTTGCTTTGTCGTTTCCTAACTCCATCGCTTTTTGAGTAAATGAAATCCCTAAATCTTTATACCCTAAATTGAATAATGCTATGCCTTTCGATAAATAAGGAACGGTGTAAGTAGGTGCAATTTCCATCGCTTCTTCTAAAATGCTAAAACCTTCACGAAATCTTTTTTTATCCAATAAGAAATTCCCAAAGTTTCCTAAAATGATTTCTCTTGATACAAAAAATATATTGTTTTGACCTAATTCCTCTTCCAAAAATGGTTCAGAGTTATTGTTAGATATTTCCAGCAACAGTATAGCATTGTCTAAATCTTGTAATCTTGAATGCACCATTCCTAAGCGATATGCAGCGAGATAATTATTAGGATCTATCTCTAATGCTTTCTTGAAATCATTCTTGGCCGATAAATAATCTTCAAAATCTTCTAAAACGGTTCCCCTAAAAATATACAGGTTTTGATTGTGAGGTTGAGCATTAATAGCCCTAGTAAAATCTAAAACTGCACCCGAATAATCTGAGGAAAAGTATTTATTTAAACCATTGAGAGAATGAATTCCAACTTCATAGTTTATATTAAATTCCTCACCAGCTATTGTGATTTTGTTTATGTATTTATTGTCCCTCAAAAATCCATCTAATGATGTCATATTTTTAATATTTTAAACTTATTGATTTATAATTAGCATTAAATAGTTTAATGTTAAAATGCTTTTGCGATTGCTTTATAAATTTTCAATCAATTCCACCTTAACAATTGTTTCATCACCGCTTATATTTCTAACTTTTAACCTTTTTGGTTGACTTTCAGAGATTATTTTACCATCCCAAAAAGTCTTACTTTTTATTCCATCTTTAATTACATAACCTAACTTATCAATTTTTATTTCAGTTGTACTATGCCATTGGCCCTGTGTATTTTCACAGTCAAGTGCAATTAGTTCAATTAGCTCTAAACCTTCGTTGCTAATATTAATAGGGTTAAAACCTTTACCTCTAGCAATTGATTGTAAATTACCTTTTTGATTAAACTCATTAATTTTCTGAATTAAGCGATCGCTTATAAAATTGTTTATTTCTGTTTCATATCTATTTGCTGAACTTGTTGTTTTAAAACCTACAATGTCCTCAATTACAACTTCATGCAATAAGTTTTTAAGATCTCTAAGCTCTACTTCTATATTTGTTTCATTATTGATTTTAATAAATTTGTCTAATTCCGTCTGGTTGTCAATGTCTATGTAGTAAACAATTACTTTTTGGATGTTTTCTTCTAAATTCTGTAGTTCTTGATTTATGATTTTATTAACCAATGGAATATCTAATACTTTTTCTTGAGTATTAAGCAAATTAGGCACATATACTGGGACTAATCCTATTTTACTTTCTAAAATAGCACCAAACCAAAATTTATTTAAACCAGCAATGTTCTTTTGTATACCAGGTATAAGTATGGCAAGCTTATCCATTGTTTGTTGAGGATTGCGGAATAAACTGACACCATCTTGTATTTCCAAAACGTTAAAATTGGCTTTGGTTAGCTTTAAACGGTCTCTTGCAGTTTGGATGCTATTTATTCCTATATCACAGTGGACAAACTTTCTTCCCATATCATTTGCAACTTTTGCGGTTACTCCACTTCCACCAAAAAAGTCTGCGATAACCATGTGTTCATCGCTGCTTGCTTGAATAATACGTTGTAAAAGGATCTCCGGCTTTTGAGTTGAATATCCAACATTTTCAACACCACCTTTTATTTGTGGACAGTCAGTCCACAGCGTTTGCAATGGCACACCAGTGTGTTCATCTAAATATTTCTTGTAAAAAGGTCTTCCAGTAGAGGTATAATAAATATGGCCATTCCGATCAGCCTCTAAAAACTTTTCTTGACTCCATTTCCAAGGCATAGTAATTCCATTTATTTCGTATGTTACACCTCTGCCACCAGGACCAGCCAAATCCCCTAATCTAAATAACCTCCCAGTTTCTTTACCGTTTTTATAATCTCTATCTATTGTATCCTGATTAATTTCAGATGTAGGGCCATTCCAAATATAAGTATCTAAATTTTTAGAATAAAAGAATATGCTATCATGGATATTACCATAGTTAGTCAATGTTTTATCATTGTGTGCGTCTGACCGCCTCCACACAATTTCATTTCTGAAATTGTCTTCGCCAAATACCTCGTCCATTAAGATTTTTACATAGTGCCCAATATGGTAATCAATGTGCACGTATATACTCGCAGTTTCACTTGTTATACTTCTTATTGCAATTAAGTTCTCATACATCCAATTTAAATAATCCTCTTTTTTCCAAAAGTCACCATACATTTTTTCATCAAATGTTCTTAATGCTTCACTGTCAATTTCTTGCTCAGCGGCCGCAATTTTCTCAATCAATTTTGGATTTCTTCTAAGGTGTATTTTTTTTGCATAATCAGCTCCGCTGGCAAAAGGAGGATCGATATAAACCAAATCTACTTTTATACCTTTCTCTTTTAAGTAAGCACAAGCAGATATGCATTCACCACGAATAACTAAGTTTTCCGATGGCACACCAACGGTCTCTATGGAGTCAACTTCATAATATGGCATACCGCGTTTTATGCGATCGTAAACTTTATCATTTTCACGATAACGCAATACTCTTTGAGTACGGGTTATGTTGTCTAAAACGGCTTGTCCTTCAACTGTATTAGGATAATATGGTATATATTTTAAAGGCATTTTAATTGGAAAAAAAATGATTTATTTTAGTGTTTAGTATGGCAATATTCGTATCTATATCTTTACTATCTTCTATGTAAAGAAAATCAAAATATTTATAGCCGAATTTTTCTTGGTTGATTTTTAAGAACTCGGTTTCAATATATGTTTTCTTTTTTTGGAAAACTTTATCTTCGGCATATAAAGCACCCTTGGTTTCAATAAGCAATGCCTTATTAATTTTATCCTTTGAAGTTCGTTCTATAATTAAAAAGTCGGTTGTATATTTACCTATATTTTTCCAATACTTCCCTTCTTTAGCATAGCAATTAATTACAAATTCTGTTAAACCACGTTCTCCGTTGTAATAAATTTCAAGTCCTTTTTTTCTAAAATCAGAAAGCTTTAGTGCTTTTTCAAACATACCTATCTCAAAACCGCTTGAACCACTACTACCGAAATTATAAGGTAAATAATGAAAGGAATAATCTTTAGATTTTACTGGCATACCATATTGCTGATCTGCTTTAAATACTTCATATTCGGGTATAAATTTATCCATACCCTGTTTCTTTAAAGTGTCACTAACTAATTGATAAGCCTTTTCAATTTCAGTTGAATCAATATCACCAGTTTCGTTTTTCGAATCAAAATTTAAAATTTTTATAACATCACTTTGATTAGGATAAAGCTTTATGTTTTGTTGAACATCGGTTAATTTACCTGCAACTAACAATTGTGCGTTTACAGGTATAATTTCTGCACTCGTTTGCAGATCTCTTTTAATACTAAAAGCTACCCGTATTCTTGATTGAATTAAATATGTATCATATAAATCATTAAAATATGATTTATCATCGTTTTTATAGATAATGATTTCAAAAATATTCTCTAACTCACTTTTATATTGTAACAATTGTGTTTGAGTGATTAAACCAAAACTTTGCCGGGAAATTTCAAAAAGCCATTGATTGAAGCTGGCAAATCGTATTCCTGTTTCATTAATAATATCAATCTCGCCATTATCAATATTTGAAATGGCGCTGGTTGTAATTAAGGCCGATGTTTTATAGTCTTCAATTTCTTTAATTATTTTAATGAGTTTTGCCTTAGTATTGGCCGTTTCTTCTTCGTCAATTGATTGATAAGCAACTTTCATCTGGTAAAAGTCCACTTTGGGTAATTGTAGGTATTCCATACGGGAATAACGCTCAATCATTTCGGGCTTTCCTATTCGCCTGGCATTATTAAGTTCATCAATACTACTGTTTTGCTCTTGTTTCAATTGCTTATTCAAAGTATCAGCATTGTCCTTATTTAACCAAATCAATGCTGTTTCCTCTTTTCCTTTATCGACCTGCCTTAAACACCTGCACGAAGTTTGCAATACCATATTTTGAGGACTATCCCCCTTTTGCGAAAGAATTACTCCAGTAAGACTTGGGCAGTCCCAGCCTTCTTTGCCCACCTGTACCAATAAAATGTAACGCTTTTTTGAAGTTGAATTATCCAAAGATCGAAAAGCCAACTCATTCTCTTTAGGCAATGAATACGTTTTGTTACCGCCGTGATATTTTAAAATTTCATCGGGATTGATTTTTAATTCACCAACTAAAAAAGGATAAACTTCTTCTTCTAAAACTTCTATATTACTGCAATAAATAGCGATTTTGGCTATTGTTCCATTGCCATATATTTTTGTTTTGTATTGTTCATCAAAATCCTGAATCCCTTTCTTAATAATTTGAAAACGATCAAGATTTGTTCCAGTTCTAATTGTGGGTGTCTTCAAGAATTTTTTAACAGCAGTAATTAATGGATAATAATAAACGGTATTAGTGATTTGTGAAAATTTAAACTGATAGTTACCCGCTTTTACCGTTTCCGCACTTTGCAAATATGGTGTGCCCGAAAATCCTAAAACTGTAGTTATATTACCTTTACTTTGCCAGTAGTTTACTGCTTGTCTTAATTTAATGTCATCAGTTGCAGCATGATGTACTTCGTCAATCAAAATTGAAAGATTTGGAATTTGTCCAAATAGTTTTTTCAAATCATTACTGGTATCCTTTTCTTCATCCAGTTCTAATTCTGTTTGTTCATTAAATTTAAAACTCTCTAAAATAACTTTTTCCGCATTTACAACAAATATTTGCCCAAATGGATTAGGTAAACAAGCATTTACTTTTTGAGCATTTGGATTTCTTGCCTTGTTGCTTTTTTTACTTGATTTCTGTTCATCTAATACGTCAAATTTTAACAACTCTTTAAGTTTACCGGCCGCTGGTTCAGGTAACACCCATGATGGGTCGAAATTTTCAATAGTTTTTAAACTTGGGAAAATGGAGGATTTTAACCCAGATGGAATTAACACCAAAAAATTATGAGCAAAACATTTGTTAGTCGGTTCGTTGTCGGCAAAATACAAATCCAAATAAATGAAAGCAGCCATTAAATACGTTTTGCCTGCCCCCATCGGTAAGCTCAATAAATAATCTGCATAGGTTACGTTATAAAATATACTTTTTATAATGGTTTGGTAATCTAATTGAGTTGGATCACTTACAATTAACTTCTCAAGTTCAGGAAGTAATGTAATGCCATTATTTTTTTGCCTTGCAAACTCATATAAGGCAAGTGCAGAGATATTTCTCTCTAAAAACTCTCTTGTAGTTTGATTAATATTTTGTTTTGATAGATCGATATTATTTATAAAAAAACCCTCGGAAAAAAGTTGCCAAAGTGCTTTATTGTTACCTTCAATTTTTAAAAACAGATAGGTTTCGATTGCTTCTATTTGTGTATCACGTAACTGCCCTGTTACACGTATATAATTTATTAATCCAATTATTGAACAATTTTCAGATTGAATCCATTGGTTTTTTTTATCTCTAATTATATTATGTAGCATTTACTGATATGGATCGAAATTTATAATTCATGCAAATTAGAAATTCATTAATGAATTACCGAATGCAGTTATAATAAAGTCTTAGGTAAATTAGTTTAGAAATATCAACCAAGGAATCAATTAATATGTTGTTGGTCTTGCCATAACATCATTTCAACTTAATATGTTGTTCAAAATCCTTCTTGGATTGGCTACAATTGTTGATTTTTTTGATTTAATTAGACTAACCACCCTTCCTTGTTTTGGTCATTAGTATATAAACAACTCCATTTATTTGAGATCACAAACTTGCTAGTTCAGTTTCAAATCTTTTAAAGATCGGGTATAATAAATTTAAATATGGAATCATTGTAGATGGTGAGTTGTAAGTTGACATCACCCCAGCTATTGTGGTGTGCGCTGCCGGCTTTCGCAATTCCCAGATAGTGTTTAATTGAGCAATGAGTACTCCCAAATCCCCATTATTATTTATTATATTTTCAACAACTTCCAGATTAACAATCCCAATTGTTCTAATTAGCATATCCTTAAAATGTGATTCGTAAGTACATCCGGATGTTTTTTTAATTATTGCACCTTCTAAATATTTTATATTATTAGGATTCGACAATTTGGGTTTCCCATAAGAATGTGCGATTTCATCTTGAGCAGATTCAAACCAACCGCTTAATTCTAATAAAGCTAATTTTGAATAGTATTGTTTATGTTTTACACTTGTGGTTCCGTCGTATAATGTTTGAAGGTCGTTTATTAAATTTTCAATGTCAGCTTTTGGTAACATAAATTAAATTTTAAAGCTTCTATCAGCAGCATTTAATCTCTCTATTACTTTATCCTTTTTTGACAGACCTTCCTGTAAATTCTCCGGGGAATATTCTTGAAGGTTCAAAAACTTAACCAACATTTTTGTTAAAACGATAGGTGTTTCATCTTTTATTTTGTGATAATTTTTCGAAATTCCGTAAAGTAAACCCTCCATAAACGTTTTACCAAAAGAATGCGGTTGTTGTGCCATTAATACTTTTGTCAACAAAAATCGTGTTACATCATTATAATGTTGTTGCTTTTCAATTAAAAGATGTGGTTCTATATTTTTAAAATCATTCATATAATCATTTAAAAATTTAGATAATTTACCGTTATAACTGGCTAAGCGATCTTGAAAAGCAAAAAAACGTAAAATCATCTCCTCATTTGAAAATCTCGTTTTATTACCGAAAATCTTTTTGCTTTCACTCTTTTGAGCCAACGTTTTTAGTAATGTATTAAATTCGCCGTTATAAATACAATTTCTTATTTCTTGATTATTCAGTTTTACCCCCCCTGAATTCAATCTTTTAAAAATCGTGAAAAGGTATTCATTATGGATTTTTTTTGAGTTGTCACATCTAATTAAAGTGATAGGAATCATAACATTTTGAACTCTATCATAAATTTCTCGACTACTATTTCTAATTTCAAGTACAGTTTTACCTGAAATCCGTTCATCGATATCATCCAATTCGGATAATTTCCATTTATCGTTAGAAAGAAAGCTTATTATACTTGTCATTCTTTGCATTCCATCAATTACAAGTCGCTTTTCAGTCCTGTAATCCAAACTTATGCACATACTGGGTATGGGCAGTTGTTTTGTAAGACTATCGATGAATCTAGTTTGATCTGGATTTGACCAGACTACCTCACGTTGAAAATCAGGTTGTATCGTAAGTTGTTCTGTTTGATAAAGACGCAAAAGATCAGCACAAGATCTTAGTTCATTAAAGGCAACGATATCAATTGGGGGATATTCATTAAAGTTGTCTTCATAGCTTTGATCGTTCTCAAGCTTTTGCAGTTTTTTTTCTTGCATCTTAATAGAATTTAATTTCTAAATGTAAGTCAATAATTTAAAAACTAACTCAATAAACTTTTCACTGCGTCAAATTTCATTTTTTTTGTGAACTACATTTAATTCTCAAAATAATTAAGTACGTACAATTATTATACTGTAATAATATGACCACCTTAAAGGGTAAAGCTTATCTTTTATAAAGCACATTCTAAGCCATCTTAAGGATTTTTTTTCTTACAAGCCCAATCCCCTGTTTTTTTAAATAATAGGCGATGAGGCATCATTTACACAAGGACTGGCATATGCCGGGAGCTGACTGGCGTGTGAAACAAGAAAATCTGAACAGATTTTATACTACAAGATTGAGTGATATTATCGAATTAAAATAGGGTGGTAATATAAGCATGCAAGGGATGAAGCAAAGCAAGTTCCTTAATAGCTAATAAATCAGCACCCAGTATTACCGATATTAGAATCACTTACTAAATCTTAAATCTTCATTTATCATACATGTACCTACCATTCATCAAAACTTCATCCTGCATGTTTGGCCTCTAGTCCTGACTGTCGTATCAAACAAGAAGACTAAGCAGATGTATAATACAAGATGGAGTGATATTATCCTATAAAAATAGGGTGGCGATATGAGCATCTAAGGGATAAAGCAAAGCGGTTTCCTACATGGCTAATTAAATCAGCACCCGATACTACCGATATTATAATCACTTATTAAATCTTGAATCTTTAGTATCATACATGTACCGACCATTCATCAAAACTTCACCCTGCATGTTGACCTGCATACTATTATTAACCTTGTTGCTTTTATGTTCCATGACTGTAACACGGAACATACAGTCTCACCGATGAGACTTTTTATACTTTTAGTTTATCTAATTATACTTGTCATAATACCGGCAATAGTCAAGAATTAAACTGCTTTTAATTATGTATAACACCTATGAGAAAAGTAACAAAGTTCTATAACATGTTACATAGACTCCCATCGACGGGAATTCTTATACATTCCATTTACTATATTTTACAACAAACCCCGTGCTTTCACACGGGGCTATTATCAGTCTTCGTCCTCATTATCCCATTGTTTAGTAAAGCCGTACTTTGTTAAAGCCTTCCTTACCTCATCGTCTGTGAAGTATCTGTTCTTACCCAATTTTTTACCGGTTATTATCCCTCGGTTTATCCAGTTGTGGACTGTAGCTTTAGTAATCTTAAACCGTTTAGCAAGGTCTTCAATATTCAATAAAGGTTTCTCTTGTTCATTACGTTGCCTTTGTTCTTCCTGCCATTCACATAAAGCTTCCTTTACATAATCCTTGATTATAACTTCAAGGCATTTCATTTTTGTTTCTACTCTTAGTTCTCTTAATATTTGCCAATCGTTATTAGTTAACATTTTAATTTATAATGCGCTACTTCTCCAGCACATAGAGAGTTGATTATTATGCTTCAACTAAAGCAAATAAGGTAAATTCGTAGAATATAAATTTATTCAGGTTAATAGCTGAAATAAGAAGTTGTAACTATATGTTACACATAAAAAAAGATGAAGATTTCACTAAAAGTGAAATCTATAAGATAAGTCAAGATTCACCTGACATAAGATTGAGCAACTTATTTAGTTGCATAAGATAAGCAGATACTCTGCTATAAAATAGAGTCCAGTTATAGACCTGGCTTTCAAACTCTAATCAAAGGTATACTTTAATTCTGTTTTATCAAGTTTAATTAAAATCATGTGATTTAATATCACATGACTAAAACTTAATTAATTACATGTACCTACCATTCATCAATATTCAACTATGCAATCTTTAATTTTGGTGACCAAATATCATTCATCTCAGCAAGTTTGACTTTATCCGTTAACTTGATATATTTCTTAAAGGTTCTGTAATCTTTATGCCCTGTGATACTCATAACTGTTTCAGGCCTCATACCTTTTTCTAATGAAAGGGTGACAAATGTTCGTCTTGCCGTATGCGAACTTATAAAATTATGTTTAGGCTCTAAAAACTCTACTTTATCTAACCCTCTGTATTTAACAATGGCAATATTTTCATTGATCTCGGCTAATTTGCCTATGTCTTTTAAATATTCATTCATTTTCTGATTGGAAAAGAGTTTAGGCAGCATCCCTTTATTCTTTGATAGAATAGCCTTTGCATGTTTATTTAAAGGTATTCTTAAAAAATCTCTTGTTTTTTCAGTTTTGATTTCTAGGTAATCATCCTTTATATTTTCCAGCTTTAGTTTACTTATATCGGAATACCTTAAACCTGTAAAACAGGCAAAGCAAAAGTTATCTCTAACTATTCTTAGCTTTTCTGATACGAGTTTAAGGTGTATAATTTTAAATAATTCTTCTTCTGTAAGATAAATTAACTCACCGTCCTCTTTATAAACTTTAAATTTTTTAAAGTCATCACTTACTTTATTATAGCCGTTCACCGCACAAAAATTCATAAAAGCCTTAAAGATTTTCATGTAATTGCCTACGCTGTTGTTTAACAGATTACAATCTTCTGTTAAGTAGCTTAGAAAAGCATTTTGAAAGGTGTTATTTATTCTTTCAAAACTTAATTCATAATGTTTTAGCTTGCTAAATACCGTTAAATGATTTTGACAGGTTTTATAATGTTTAATTGTGCCCTCGGTAATTTTACCATTTGCGGAATCAATATAAACTTGAAAATACTGTAAAAGCGTTTTCTTTTCTGAAGTTTTATTCAGGGAATCTTCAAACCGCTGTTTTACAAAACTAAATCGTAAGGCATTATAATTTAATAGGCTTTCTCTCTCTGCCTTTCTTATTACGTCCTCTAAAGCGTTAAGGTGGGCGTTTAAATACTCGTGATCTTGCTGCTTCCCTTTACAACGTTGTTTGGTTTTTAACCATAACTCAGGTGCAATCTTAATTTTAACGGAGTGCCTGAATTTTTGACCATTGGATAAGTAGGTCATAAGAATTAGTGATTCGCCTTTTTTGTCGGCCTTGTCGAGATAAAAATTTAAGGTTGCCATAATCTACTGTCAATATTACTGTCAATTTGTTGTTTACTTAACTGTTTCAAAGTTGAGTAACATTGACATGGCAAACAATTTAAATTATTGATAATCAGGCATTTGTATATAATTCACTCAAAATTAATTGATTTGAATCAAATACAAATTGTTCCCAGCAGGATCACAGAGAGGTCACCAAACCATCTCAAAAGAACTAAAGCCACTTTCATAACTCAATATAATGTAAAGCGATCGATACCTACTCCTTTTGCCGAAATTAGGTTACCAAACTAATCTTGTTTTTAGTTATACTTCATTGATTTTCAGCATAAAGAACCATGGTTAACTTGAAAAAATACTTATGAAAGTAAATGAAGATCTTTCAATTTTATTCTGGCTGTGGCGCCAAAAAAAGCCAGCAAGGATGGCATTGTTCCTATAAAGGCATTCTTGTTAAAGTTTTATTATAGAACTATTTTGCTACTGTAGCTCTGATATTTCCAAATGAGTGATCATAGGAGGCTCCAATTTGTAATAGCCCCCCTCAATACTGGCTACTCCCTATTCCTCGTTTGTTGATTGGGTGAAACCGTTTCATTTTTGCTGATTATTAATTATTCGAAAATGATTTTTGAGTGGCGATATAACCGGTTGGTCTAACTATTGTTACAATGCCTGCCCCACCAAATAAATCATCCACATCGAAATTTATTTTTTGTCCGGGTTTAATCTCAGGGAGGTTGTACATTTTATACGAGGAATAATTATCTGTTTTATCAGAAACATATAATTTATATCCTCTTACAATATACTGCGGAAGCCCAATACTTCCAAAAATCCTTAAACTCAATTTATTGCCCTTTTTAGACATTTGCTGTACTTCAATAGGAGAAGATAACTCTCTTAATACAGTCATCGAAGGCTTGGGCTTTCCATACATATCATAAACTCCGTGAATTCTTCTTCTAAGCTTACCGGTATCAGTAGTACCCGGATAATGCGTCCGGTAGTCTGTTAAATCAAAATAAATGGCACCTTGTATGTAAGGCTTCGTCTCGTATACGGCCATGTGATAGATCAGATCTTCTATGCGCTTTTCATCTCCCCCTTTAAAATTAGGGCCACATAAACCAAATTCCGATACAAAAAGGGGTTTGTCGGGATATGAAAAATGAATGCTATCCAAATAATTAGACAACTTACCAAGTGGAATATCCCACCAGGTTGCAGCATATTCGTTCATCATCAAATAATCACCCTGGCTGCCAGCATCTGCAACAAAACCAGGATCATTAATAAAGCCACTTTTCAATGTATTACTTACATAGCTTACCATACGTGTTGGGTCCAGCTGGTGCGCTTTATTTATAAGGGCCTGGATCATCGCCTTCATTTTTTCGTTCCGTCCATTCAATTCATTGCCTACCCCCCAAGCGAAAATACATGGATGGTTATAATGATTGCGGATCATTTCACCGAGTTGTTTATTGGCGATGGTATGAATGGTATCATTCACAGGTGTTTCTGCTCCCCACAATGGAATTTCCTCTTGTAAAAGAATACCATTACGGTCGCAAAAGTCATAGAAAACATCATCTTGCTGGAAATGCACACGACTAAAGATCGCATTCACATCTTTCATTAATTTGCAATTACGAAGTATCTCTGCTTTGGTTTCTCCAAGCCCAAAAGTGGGATTAGAGCCTGCAGTCCACTCTACACCCATCAACTTTACTTTTTCACCATTCAAAAAAGTTTGGCCATTTACAAACTTTAGCTCCCGGAAACCAACATTGGCGCTAATTTTATCTACCGCTTTTTTACCATTTAAAATAGTTACATCTATGTGGTAAAGATTGGGAAAGTCAAAATGCCATGCGTTTATTTTCGGCAAGATATAATTAACAACAGCTTCACCATTTCCCCAAACTGGCTGAGTGATTGTTTGTAAAACAACTTTCTTAGTGGGTTGATTTTCTTCCGAGATGGAAACGAGTAATTTAATATTTTTATTAACTACTTGATCGAAACCTATTCTAATTTTTAATTTTCCGGATTGATTATCAGGATTTAAAACCGGTTCTGCATTTAAATAACTTGCTGCCGGTTTACCGCTAACGACAAGATTAACCGACCTGATTATTCCTCCATCATTTGGCCAATCAAATGAATCTCCATAAGGTACTTTATTGTGCCCAAAATCATTATTGCAAACCACAGTTATAGTATTTTCAACTCCGTAACTGACCTGTGCATCTAAATTAACAAAGATCTTATTAAACCCATCTCCAATATTCTCCTTAACCTTTTTCCCATTGATATAAATAAATGAAGTATGGTTAATGGCGCCAAATTGTAAAACTATATGCTTATTTTTCCATTGGGCGGGTATCATAACCTTTCTTTGATACCATGCCCATCCATAATAATTCTGAGTGTTTTTATCCACATTCCATGTATGTGGCACCTTTACATCCGCGCTATTCTTCAAATCTTTTTTAAACCATTCTTTGGTCAGCCCTTCAGTTTGTTTATCTATACAGAATTTCCATGAATCATTTAGGTTAATTGTATCACGTTGAGCAAAAGCCGCATGGCTTATTAAAAAGAATAGGGCAGTATAAACAAATTTCATATTCGGATATTACGTTCAATAAATTACAAAAATGTTTGTATTACGCGTATTTGATAGTGCAACGCTATAATTTCTATTTACCCTGTACCATTAAAGCTAATAAGGCTTTCAAATCTTTCACCTTTTCGGGATATTGGGCGGCAAGATTATGCTTTTCTCCAATATCATTATTCAGGTTATACAATTGAGGTTCTGTAGAATTTCCTGTTTCTATCTCTACTAAATTATTATAAGGTGCACCATTGTTCGGCGTAATATATTTCCATCCATCCTTAACAATGGCAAGCGCCCCTCCCTGCTCTATATATACCGAACGCCCTTTATCAGATCTGCCCAGGAAAGCATCCATTAAATTTTGGCTATCAGTTGCATCACCGGCTGGAATAGGTTGTTTAAGAAACACGGAGAAAGAAGCGAGCATATCCATTTGGGATACCAGAGCATCTGAAACTTGCGGTTTGATTTTCCCCGGCCAACTGATAATAAACGGAATACGTGTACCACCTTCTAAAGCACTGTATTTCCCGCCCCGCATCGGGCCTGCTGGTGTGTGCCCGTTCAGTTTTGCTACGGCTTCATCCTGGTAACCATCATTCAATACCGGCCCGTTGTCGCTGGTAAAAATAACTATCGTGTTTTTTTCCAGGCCCAGGTATTTAAGCTGTTTCATTATTTCACCCACCGCCCAGTCCAATTGTAAAATAACATCACCCCGCAAACCTAAACCGCTTGTACCTTTAAAACGGGTTGCAGGCATCCGGGGCACATGAGGTTCTGTCATAGCAAAATACAAGAAAAAGGGTTGCTTTTGATTCGCCTCAATAAAACCTTCCGCTTTTGCTAAAAAGGTTGATGATACTTCTTCATCTACCCATCGCGCCAATTTGCCGCCACTCATATAGCCAATCCTGCCTATGCCGTTCACAATAGTACCATCATGGCCCTGCCCTGGCGATGATTTTAGTTTCAGTAACTCTGGATGTTCTTTTCCTGTGGGGTCATTGCCTATCTTTTTGGTATAATCTACCGCAATGGGATCATTACGGTCTAATGCTACTATATGACGATTTTCTAAAAACACAGTTGGCACTCTGTCTGCTGTTGCCGGGAAGATGAAAGAATAGTCAAAGCCTACCTCATTTGGCCCCGGTTTAACTTCTCCATTCCAATCTTTTGCCACGGCATTTCCCAAACCCAAATGCCATTTACCTACAATCCCGGTTTTATACCCGGCTTTTTTAAACATATTGGGTAAGGTGGTTCTGTCAGTAGGAATAATTAAAGCTGCATCTCCCGGTAAAATGCCTGTGCCTTTTTTCCGCCAGGGATATTCACCCGTCATCAGGGCATACCGGGAT
>Ga0302300_1001180_pt1 | contig 15424 bp, 9 predicted proteins | sample III_Palsa_E1_1_FD_198756 | JGI IMG/M metagenome (GOLD analysis project Ga0302300, IMG submission 198756) | Peat permafrost microbial communities from Stordalen Mire near Abisko, Sweden - III_Palsa_E1_1 | ecosystem: Environmental > Terrestrial > Soil > Palsa > Peat permafrost | place: Sweden... | reverse complement strand
CTTTGGAGGCATACCTTTTTCGCTTTCGCTGCGCTTGCCGCTTATCGGTTTACACGTATTGCCATGTAATGACACTCAAACTGCTTGGTTATTTTCCTACATTACATATATTTATTGTTTTAACAACTGGTTGTTTGAACAAAAATTTAAATAAACATAAATAAGTAAATTACATTTATTTAATATATGTAAGGTATGTGGAAAATAGGAAAGATAAGAAGGTAGAAGGAAAGAACAAAGGTATATAGTTGTAATACATATTGTATTACAAGTTATGGCATTAATACACAACATCTTGTTTAATATTAGAGGTGTTAACACTATGTATATATATATATATATTAGATGTATAACTAGTAATTATAATTATGTTTTAGATGAGTATATTAATTTTACTGGTAGCAAATATAGACAAGGTCAATGAAATACACTTAACAGTACAAATACAGTAATAACTACTATTCATACTAACATATAATTTATATTTACATCATATTATAACTAACAACATTTATTCATATAACTATTATTACATCTCACAGATGTAATATTTACTTTGTTTGTGTAACCGTTATTACAATAAATATAATATACCATATGTAAGTGTTTAAATACTTACACACACATTAAATATTGTATACAACACACACTATATATCGTTATACAACTACCAACTCATGACATTGACAACAAACCACTATCTATGCTATATGTAAATACGGTCAAACAGCTAGTGTTAGACATATTTAATGTTGTTTTGTTATTTCGGTTACTGGTCGTCCTTTTGTTATTATCATTAGAATATATATATATATATATATATGTATTATTGACTAGTTTTTGTCTTTGATGTTTACTTGTTGTTTTTGTTGTGATTGTTTTTGTTGTTGTGGTTTCGGTTCATCGTATTCCGAAAAACTCCTACAGCCAACGGGTCTTTCAACAGTTGGTATTTTGGCAATAATCTCTGGTAGAGCTTTTTTAACAATACTATCTATGTTAGGCATAATTTCGTTCTCGATAAACTTTAATTCCAAATCGGCATACTTGAGTAGTATTTGTCTCTTAACATCTTCATCATCTGTAGTTCTAAGTAGTAATATATCATTGAATTTTTGTTTTACGTATCCAGGTCCGTACTTGCGAGCCATTTCCGATCGTACGTAGTTTGAAACATCGCATGTGCTTTATCCTCTCTTTCATGCTGTTTATCTCCTTTGTTTCTCTTGTCTCCCTCACCTCTTTCACCTGTTTCATAGTTACGATTCTTACTATTCATACCTATTTGTAATTTACACATACTGTCTATATTAATAATTTAACTCACTTTAACCCCACACCATACTATATTTTCTTATTCTCCTATTGTTTTGTTACATAATACATATATATATATATATATATATATATTGTATATCCAATAGCATAAACATTATTACTAACAAAACATTACATGATCAACATAATAACTATAAACATTTTAATTTGTTTGAATGTTTGGAGCCGAATAATATGGAGGGGAGGAAGGGAAGGGAAGGGGAGATAAGATAGTAAACATCACATTTGTATACATATATATCTTTATCACAAACTTTAACATTAAATTAAATACAACTTGTTATTTGTATTGTTAAATAATGTAGTATCCAATAACACAAACATAACAACATATAAGACAAAGATAAATCTTTGTCTTATATATGTACTTCTAACTAGAAGTACAGGTTCTAACTACTTTTAAGTAGCTAGAACATAACAAACTTTACTAAGTTATACCATCGTAGTAATATTATTATAGACACATGATTGTTGGTATATTAACATTTAACAATATAGTAATATATATATATAACAGTATAATTGTTTAGTAATGTATTTCTAACATTGTATTGTTATACTCCTCTTGTATAAAATTAATCGTATCAGGAGTAAAGTTAACACATCTATAACATAACAATAAAATAATTACAAGTGTATAAACATCAGCAAAGATATATTAGAAATATATGATGGTTAAATACAAATACTTTAAAAAGGTCATAAACATAACATATTTGATGAGAGAGAATAAGATAACACTGTTAAACATAATCTATCCAAGATAGATTAAATAGATATATATATATACTATGGAGTTAATTATCTCTTTAACATGTAATGATGGTTGTTTGTAATGATGGTTGTTTGTAATGATGGTTGTTTGTAATAATGGTTGTATCAAATAACCCATCTTTCATCTCTAGAACACATTACAGACCAACTACTTGTTATACTGTTGAAATTACATGTATATTCGTGTAGGCAAGGATCCACAACATCCATGTGGTTTATACTAATATGTAATGGGTTGATCGTATACATAAATTACATGAATATTGTGGATCCTTGCCTACACGAATATACATGTAGTGCCAACCCAGTTCAATGGATTTCCTCTACCACTGCCTTTCCTTGTCTCTCGTAACTCCACTCACATGTACATTGTTATTTTAATTATGCCTTATTATTGTTTGATACAAATTATCTTTGAGACATTACAGATTGTCTATTTGTTGTACTAGTGACATGTAGTAGTACTTAATTCACCCAGTTATGATTCATGGAATTACAATCTCTTTCTTCTACTCAAAGTAGTTATTATACTACTTTTTATATTAACATATTGTAATACTGTTTGTTTTATGGTTAAACAATAAACATTATAATAGTAAGTATACTTGTTAATTACATAAAAGTATGTCAACTATACCAAACATTAATCTTGTGTTTTAACACACTTTTGTGTAAATAAACATGTATTGGTATTAACATAGATAGTTGTAATAATCTCTATTGTATGTGTTATTATTGTAGTTAGGTGCATAGGCTACTATAAATTATAATAAAGCAATGTTAACACTGATATATGCTTTCTATTCTTTTACCATCTCCATTAACAACGTTAGTTGTATTTCTACATACATGTCATATCACAACATGTAAGATGTTTAATTGTGTTGTGATAATAGAAGGGAGGAAGAGATAGGAGGTTAAAAGATAAATATGTTAAAGAGAAGAATAATAGAGAGACAAAAGATACAGTAAACAAATTGATGGTTATAACCAATGTATCGTAAGTTGTTATATTTTATGTAGTTTTGTTATCCCAGATAACAAACACAAGTAATATTTTTATTGTAGTGTTGAATTACACTTATTATATACTATGGATACACACATATATAACACTATTAATGTTTATTACTGTTGATGATGTTAATGTTATCATTACACGAAATTTATTATCATGTGATCAGTCCAAACCAGCACGCACAATCAACTGGAAGAAGTAGTCAAAGTCCGACTGCTTCCATTGATCAAAGAAGTCTTTATTATAATAACTATCGTTATCATGCGTGTTAACAGTGTCGTTAATGAGTGGTAAGTTTACAACGTGTACAGTGTCTCTCTTTGGGATATAGTAGTCATTGTCTACCACCAGACAATAGTTAAATTTACTGTCAAGCAGTGACAATGGTAACTTATTCACATCATCAGAGAAAATACATCGTGCTCGACTATCAACGTCGTGGTCTGGTGTCCACCTGGTCCATAATGGTTTGAACATGTAAAATAGAATTCGAAGTAACGTACTCAAACCACTGTATTCTCGTCTACGGAATACAATAAGGTTACAATGACTGTTATCCTTGATTAACGATAGGTATAATGGTTTGAGAACAAGTTCTAATTGTCTATCCTTAATATATTCTGTTACTAACATAGATCCAGGAACATTAGTTCCATAATTAATATTCAAAGCAAATGTAAAACCATCCTTTTGAGTGCGTTGTCTCAACTCATTGTTTTCGGTATCCAACATCTTACCATTATGGGTTGGAATGAGTTGTGTATTGTTATTAACCTTCATCATGAGATGTGGTTTAAACTCATGCCTAATTGATTGACAGATTCTTGTTTTGGTATATACACTGTCCAACTTCCGGTCTTTAAGCTTAACATTAACCATATCCAGTTGTTTGAACACTTGAATATCAAACTCACCATTATTACTAACCTTATTCCACACACGTTTACTCTTATCCCAAACCATATACTTTTTATCTTGGTTGTCGTATCCAAGGACAGTTAAGTCCAATAGTTCCACGTACTCCATTTATTTTAACCAACACTCCTTTCGTCACATTATTTTGTACAAAATCAATTTATACAATAATCTACAAGCACTAAAAACAAAATCCATATACTTGTCATTAATGTATATAGTATACACAATGTTTAACATAATATGTTAAAATAAGATGTCATAACAGAAAATATTATAATTACTATTACTTAGTAATAGCATACTAATAATAATATTTAAGATTTTACTGTTATTTTCAACAAATAATATATTTGTAATGGGTGTATGGATGTATGTATGTGTACATATTCATATTACTTTATCTGTTTGATAATTGTGTATGTATGATATGAGAAAAAATAAATAAATAACTACTCACGTAACATTACTAATATAATTACATAACAATAGTAGTTATTTGTTTACATAAATATTATGTAATTACACTTGTATATAAAAAAGAAAATGTAATGGAGTATTTTATATGTTTTATCTGTTGGTAAATACATAAAATATATTTAAGCCAAACCGAAGGATATATATATATATATATATACTCAAACCGAAGGTATATTGAGAGAGCAATGGCTGCGCCAAAGAAAAATGTCTATGGCAAAGACAAGCTGAGCTAAGTAACTATTCACGATATATATATATATATATATAATAGTATAAATTATTATTATTACTAATGATCACAAAACTTACGTAGTTGGTTATATACACGAATTTTATGTGAGTGCACTTACATAAACGTGAATATAGACAAAAATGGAATAATGGGATAATGGGATAATAGATAAGAGATAATGACATATAAATCTACTTCCAAAGTAGGGAAGTATTAAAATTTCCTAGTATAACGAAATGTATTGTATGTTAAATGGGATTATATTAATACGATCACAACTACTGGAATCTTATTATTTTTGTTTATGTTACACTTACATTAATGTTTAATAAATCCGATACTATTTTACCATAAATGTTTGCCGACTCCTGAATCCTCCTTCATGCAGAGAGCTTTATAGCCTCCGTGAGATAATAAATTTTCTAGCTATGTTCGTTGGCTGCTGAGTCCTCTGTTGTGTCATGCACAACACAGCATCAGTGAGATAACAAATTTGTAAACTATGTTCGTCGGCTCCGGAGTTCTCTGTCATGTTATGGAGGCTGTATCGTACATAACATGACAAACTTATAAACTATGTTCGTCGGCTGCTGAGTCCTTTGTCATAATGTGTACGATACAGCCTCCATAATATGATAAACTTATAAACTATGTTTGTCGGCTGCTGAGTCCTTTGTCGTGACACGCACGTACCAATATCAGTAACATGACAAATTCTTGAACTATGTTTGTCGGCTGCTGAGTCCTTTTCGTGTAAAGCACGATACAGACTCAACTAGACAACAAACTTAAAAATAAATGTTTGTTGTCTCATGGAGAGTTCTTACCAATTTATAAATATATTATAATTATATATTTAACCATAATATTAACAAAATGTATAGTTATTATATCATGTAATATTGTAAAAGTTTACCGATATTATCATAATATGATGTAATACATTATTATGTAATGTCAAATAAAATTACCTTGGGGGTGAACATGATCTGTTTCACAATATAATATATGTCATTATATTGTTACAATAAAAAGATAGTAATTATTTTATCCATTAATCATGATAGTATATTATACATTATTACATGTATCTATATAATAATTGTCTTACATTATTTATGTATATATATATATATACATATTATATCAAACAATATGTTATTGACAACCAGACTAAAATGTTAAATAAATCAAGAAATTACAACAATAAAGTTATTGTTAACAAATCATTACATTTTTTGGTATTGAATTTATACTATACACTATGGTAGCGTATATATTACATATATTATAGTAATGTATCAATGTTACACATTTATATGATTTGTTTAATATATATATATCGATTTAAAACAAAAGTTTAATAATGTTGATTCAGATGTATAATAACTAAAGTAGTAATGGTAAATATGTTTTTGGAGGGGAAAAAGTGGGAAAGAGGAGAAAGAAGAAAAGATGTATAATACACATTAGTAGTGATCAATTACATAATATTTGTATAAGTCGAAGGTATATACCTCAGACTATAGGTATAATCTGAAGAGAAATAGCTTCACCGCGCTTGTCGCCGGAGCCATTGCTTTCTCAGTATACCTTTGGTTCGACGAAGTCATATCTCTTTGGCGAAGCCATTGCTCTCATAGTTGAACTGTCAATATACCTGCGGTTTGAGTATAGCTTTGCTTTGCCAGAGAGGAGAGATACACTAAGAAACTTACCACAGTATTTGTGTGGTTATCAACAACAGTAGCAAGTTATATTAATGTATGAACATATTAATAATTATATAATATCCGTGGTGAGTTGCCTACACGGATATTATGTAATTATACTAGTATGAAATGTATTTTAAACTTGTATTCATACTAACATAACTATATATACATAAACAGTAAATAGTAAGTATAATTCTAAATGAAGTGAAAACAAAAATAAGTTACTCGTGAGTCTCGGACTCACAAAAGATTAATATCACTAAATAATAAAACATTATATATATATATATATATTAATTGTATCATGTAATTTGTGTACTATAATATGTGACAGTAGAATATAGTATACATTAGTAGATAACCATCTAGTATTGTTATCAATAATATTATAATATTACTGTGACTCTAAATTTTTGTATATTCATGTATTTTTTACCTGAAACAATACATGAATATACAAGTAGTATTACATAAAATCTGTGTAAGCCGAAGGCCATATATACCTCAGAGAGAAAAGCTACACTAGGCAAAGTTCACCACGAATATTATGTAGAATCATGTGATTATCATCATGACAAGTGTTTGGTAATATTACAGTAGTGTTACATTATATTTGTGGTTGATTGTTTAGCGCAGATCGCCTTCGATTTACATAAATTTTATGTAATTATTAGTATAATTATTTATATTTGTATACACATATAAATACAAATATAAATAATTATGATAGTAACAAAATACGTATATACAAACCTTGTTGATATAAATAATATTATTGGAATGTGTATATACATCAAAAAGAATAAGATTATAAGGTTAATGATAATCTATGTAATATATGTTATATTTTAACCTATTTAAAATAAGTTAATGTACATGAGTCAAAACAAAAATATATTAGAGAAACCAATATTAACCTTACAATTTTAATCTACTTGAGATATGTTAATCTCCCACTTTTTAACTTTAATATTGTTGGTATATTTCTATATTCCAATCTTATATTTTTAATATACCTAAAGTATATTTATTTTAATTTTGTATCCTCTAACCTCTTTGATATATTGTGTATTAACTTTTAACCTTAACATTTGTAATCTTAGTCTTGTTGACAACTGTATATTTATGTTATCAAGAAAATAATAGTATCTAATGTATAGATATATATATATATATATATATATATATTAGAAAATTAATGTTACACATCATGGTTAGTGGTTAATGTTTTAATAATATGAACAACAAGTATTATTTATATTTGTGTACTTTTTTATGTTAATATGATTTTTGTTATGAATAAATATTAATACTTTGTTATTTTAAAGTAAACAAAAATGTCTCATGACGAAACAACTATTATAATACAGGGTGATGAGGTAATTAAAAAGGTACCTTTTTGGTATGGTATTCCAGAAATGTCTATTTATAGGTTAATTGATCATCCAAATATTTTGAAACCCATCCGAGGTGTAGCATATAACGAAAGTGTGAAATCTCAACTAAAAAGTTACATTGATATTGTTACACCACTAATGGAAACATTAACTCCAGAATTAGTCAGGGATATCGGTGTAGAAATGTGGTTTACCGACATGTTGTCTGCCCTGTTCTATTTGAGTCATGTTGGTATATCTCACAATGATATTAAACTGGAAAATATGCTATTTGATAAACAAAGTAATAAATTTGTGTTGTTTGATTTTGGCTTTTCCACATTGATGAAATGGGTGCAAGGACGAACTGGTACTCAAACAACAGTTGCACCTGAAGTGTTATATAGAAATTTCTCTGACTATCCAGATAAAACACGTATGATAATAGATGAGAAGGCTGAAGTGTACTCATTAGGCATTACACTATATTATGTTTTAACTGGTTCCCAACCAGTGTATTTTGACGAAGATGTTTATCTCCATAAGGATGTAGAGAAAATGTTGTCTTATCGATCTAATAGAACATGGTTAGATGAAATAGACAAAGATAGCAAATATTACCATATTATTGACATTATGACAAAGTATGATGCTAAGCTCCGACCAACATTTTTACAATTGGCTAATATGTTTAGTTTAAACACTATACACCAAAAACTGGTACCTGTAAAGTATAAAATACAAGACAAAACAATAATCGACCATGTAAGGGTTATATCTGTAATGATGAACAAAAATACCAATTTACCAGTAGAGATATTACATCCATCACTCGATAAATTTTTTAGACAGGTGATTGATATATTTGCCAACTACTTGTCAAGTAATACGAAGCTAATGACGCATTTTGATGAGTTCGTGTTAATATCAAGTTCATTACGCATTGTAATGTATTTGTACCTTGGAAGTAAACACCTCCTTCCCTCATCCTCATTTGTATATGACTATGTTGACTATTTCGAACCGTTAATGGAAAAACTTGGTCATGACAGTGATAATGATACCAAGTTTGAGGATTACTATGGTATGAGTAAGGATGACTTTTGCTATCAGTACACAGTAATGTTTGACATAACCGAAAAAGCCAACGTCGACGTTGCTAACAGTGTTAATTTTGTTTTCTATTGATAACATAAAACATATATAGATTTTCTATCTTCAGTCTCTATCCTTTACCCTTCTTGTTTGTTAGTACAGAACAAAAAACACACACACATTCCTGGAATGTGTTTATATAACAATATATATCTATGTTATAAATATTTACTGTTTAAATGTAATGATAATGAGAGTACTTAACCTCACTGTCCTCATGTGTGTAAATGCATGTTTGTTTCAACAAAATGTATACACATCTAATATGTATATACACATACACTTCATGTTACTTAAATGTTGTTAATATTTGATATCACAAAAATACATGTTGATGCCAAACATAACCTTAAAATAACATAACCTTAAAATAACATAACCTTAAAATAACATAACCTTAAAATAACATAACCTTAAAATAACATAACCTTAAAATAACATAGTAATATTATAGTGATGATGAAGTGGGAGGGAGGGAGGGAGGGAGGGATGATAATAATTGTACTTTGTTGCAAAGTATAACTTACTTGTAGTTTTCGATGTGCGCAATAACATTATCGTATATATCAGAAGGAGAAGAGGAGGATGAGGAGTGTTGTGGTATAGTCTTAGATAGTATATTACCTACAGTTACCATAGTCTTGATGTAGTCGATCTCAAACTCTTTGTCTTCCTTTGACATTTTACGAAACTTTTTAATCTCCTCAGCAGACATGTACTTTGTGACATCAAGTGGTTTAGTGTCCATTTCTTCGACCATTTTTGAGACTCCGGCTTTAAACGCTGGACTTGGTTTCTCAAAGTCACTCATACCAAACTTGTTCCTTACCATGTTGACAAGTTTGTCCTCAATTAGACTCTCAAACATTTTCTCCTCGTCACTCATAATCTTACCTATTTTACTTTTAGTGATATACATTTAAGAATATCTTCACTTAATTTATTTCGCATAACTACTATTACAGATGATAGTTAATTGCTGTAACCAATATTAGTCTGGGTTTTTATAGTTATAGTTTTTAACATATCTCAAAGACATGTTTACAATTGGTATCTAGTAAATATTTAGTAGCATAATTAATAGAATAACCAGTAAAATAATTAGTAGCTGAAACAGAGATATGTTACAATAGTTGGTCTGTCCACTCAACGACAGAGGTTCCCTGGTTGACAATTTTACCAAATTCATCATACTCATAAGCTTCAATTCGATTACCATAATGGTATACAAGTTTACATCTGACGGTTAGTCCTAAGTAACGAATTTGTATTCCATGTTTGACACCTTGACAGTAATTATTATGAGTGTGTAGCATACCTGACCAATGATAAACTTTGGTACCACCATGCTTAATGTTATTGTCATAGCATGTTTCTAATAACAATTTACCACTGTTGTAATGCCACACCTTGTGAACACCATGTTTCTTACCATAATTATAAGGTGATGATAACATTAGATTACCCTTGTGATTCCAAGATCGAAACATACCATGTATAATTTTATTATCACTAGTATCAGATAAATACTTACATAATGGTACCACATCCTTAACCATTTGTGTTGGTTTGCTACATTTTTTATTTTCACCACGGATAATATCACTCTGATATATGGCAAATGCCACCTCACAATAATACTGCATGCCATCAACACAAAACTTTTTGTGTTTATTAACACTCAACCATTGGTTAAACAACCCATTATTTGTTACATACCTGTCTGGTAAGAAATAATAAGGACATAACATGTACACTTCATGTTGAACATCCATGTTCAGGTCACTAATATCTGAATTGATAATGTTGTCTTGTTTTAACATTGTTATTGTTGATGATGTTAATGATGTTAATGATTGTGATGCCAATTGATATAGTAACTTTGTAACTAATAGTTGGAAACCAGTAGTATCTTCAAGATAGTGGAACAGTGCTAAGCATAACTTAACATTGTCCACTTTGTACAAATTGTTTGGATCATAACAGTACTTCACGTAATCATCAAACACATCATTAAATTGGTTAGGGAACACAACTCTACCATCGTTACAACTATCAATTACACTACTAAACACAATACTTTTCATAACATTAATCTTTGGTATTACAACAGTGATATCAACCGTATGGTTATTATTGTATTTAACCAGTGTTACGTTATGTAACTCATTAACGATTTGCGACATTTATGACAACAAATGACTGTGTTGATATGTGTCAACATCACTTTTACTAGTGTTGATAATATGTTTTGAATACATTACCACCTACTTATCTCTTGTCTTTTTATCCAGAATAACAAAAAATACAACATAATGTTGTATTTACACTTGTACATATTAATGTACACACACATATTACATCATCTAAATACCTGTTAACTGTTAATGACAGTAAACATAATTATCATAAACTACAATGATAGTTGTCATGGTAAACATTACTAACAATATAACTGTTAGTTACATGTCATTACACACTTTAAATTGTAACTACTAATCACACACACATGTTCAAACAACATCTTAACTGTTGAATAAGGGTAATCTTGTCAAAACATTATTACATATGCAATTCACATAATGGTAATAACTCTCTATTTTTGCTATTGTATAGTACATAAACTAAATAGTTAATGTTAATAGTAGTATTACACATCACGGATGTAAAACATGTGGATGTACTACAAACATGTTAGTGATGTTAGGATAACTGTATTATTAGCATAACCACTTTACATCTATGTCACTCACCTGTCTCTGTTGTGTCTTAATTGAGAATTGGTATAAATTGTTATGATTACAATACTAACAAGATTGTATTATATTATATTGTATTGTATTGTATTGTATTGTATAATTAAATGTTGCAAACATATATGTAGTCCATAACATTACGTTGTAGTTCAACACATATTGAACAAATATTGTTTGTTCATATATATATACAGTGTATGGTTGGTGAACACATGTATCCCACTTATACACAACAACGTAAAATTATCTTGTTGGTTGACATATTATGTTATTACATATTATGTTATACTATAACCACACAGTAATGTTATGTTAACACATTTATATTCTTACAAAGAAATACTAGTTTTAACTTTAAAACACAATTTGTACTATTTGTAATAGTATATTACCAAAATAGTTATGCAACCATAACATTAATGTTAACATGTATGTATAATTTAACATAAACAATAGTTATAACTTTGTATATTAATATTCATTACAGTAATTATGTATGAGGGCAATATTACAACATTATGTTAATACTTAATAATATAACAAGTTAACAATATACTGTAAATACGTAATAATATTACTATAAGTAATATTGTTTTGTCTAATACTTTAAAGACTTAACAGTTTGATATTTAATTATGTAAGATATGTGTCTCTCTCATCCGCATCTCTTCTTACATACTAACGATATCCCACAGAGTCTTTCCATCATGGGTCTTCTGATGTGGGTCACAACGTGGATCAGATAACAGTAGTTCAAATTTGTCTTCATCCTTAAGTGTAGCACATAATTGTATGGGTGTCAGGCCATCATCACCCTGTTTGTTAATGTCAATGTCATTTAGAAGTAATAGCGTTTTAAGCTTGTCAACTTCTGTTCTCATGTTGAAACCATAACTATAACCATAGCTAGCAATTCTAGCTTTAAGTTCAACAAGATGTGAAGTTTGACACAAGACATGAACCAATGGATACTTGTTAAAATCAAAAACGGTTTTCGGATGGGTCAGTAACAGTTCAAAGTTTTCGTAACTACCAGATTTACAGCTGGCATACAAAACATCTGTAACATCAACTTTATGATTGTCTCTACTCATGCGTGAAATTAACATGTTAATTATTGTGGCATTATCAATATCATCCTCGGCTGCATATTGTAAGGATCTACCAATTTGTATGTTTGGATGAGTAAGTAGTGCTCTAACAATATGTTCACGACGTATCCTACAGGCATGTTCCAAACATGTATAGTTTGTAGTAACACCTATGCAAGTTACTGCATTAACATCAATACTTGGTTCAAGTAACAGTGCCATAATGATATGGATGTTTTCCTTGTCACATGCATACTGCAAGGGTTCACAGTCAAACTCTTGTCCTTGCTTGTGATATTTAAAAATTCTCTTAATCTTGTTAATGTTAACTCTATCTATTTCTTGTTTTAAACCCATAATTAGTATTTCACACATTCACTAACTTTCATATATAAATATCACATTTAACAGTTGTTGTCACGTCCCGAAACAACAGTAACATGTCGTTAACTATTATTGTTAATAAATATATTTGTGTATGTGTAATCATAACAAATAAAATTACGGTATTCAATTATTGTAACTTTAATACACATAACAAACAAATTTTACATTCACGGAATGTAAAGTACTTCATTGTCTGGTATTTAACACACACAATATTTACTGTACATACATATAACTTCAATAAGTAGATTGCATGTTGAAGTACTGTATATTTTAATTAACTTGTATTTGATCTATCAAGTTGGTGTTATTAACACAACTAGTTTACTACATGTGTTGTCTCTAATGTCTATTCAAATAAACAACATAATGGTGATTATGTAATGACTAATTACTATTATTAACATCTACTAAAGAAGATGTTGGTATGATCACATAAGATCTGTGATAAGCGACAAACCGAAGGTATACCTGAAGGAGAAATGGCTATGCCAAAGCAAAGCTATACTCAAACCGCAGGTAGGCTTCGCCAAAGAGGAATGACTTCGTCAAACGCAGTGACAAGTGGAGGCAACTATCCACATGCACTACGTGAGTAATCATAATTGGTAGTTAACTGTTAACACAAATTTATACATTAAAGATAAGAGGTATAAACTTATAACTGTAAGTATTATTATAGGTACTAATTTTAGTATAGAACTATTCTATACTTATTATATGTGAACAAGTAGATGGATAGAATAAGAGATATTACTCTCTCTCTTCTCTCTCTATCTCTCCTCTACTTTTAGTTTACTTGTAAAAAAATCCAACAACAGATTTTTGCGAAAAATCTTAAACGATTTGAATTATTAATATAATATTATTGTTTAGTGACTTAACATCCATTTTTACCATTATATTAATGTTTCGAATCGTTTAAGATTTTTCGGTAAATAGTGTTAATTACTAGCTATTCGTGGTTGGAAGATAGAGAGTAGAAGATAGGAGATGGAAAGAGTAGAACTAAAGAGTAAAGACAGGAAGAATACGGGAGGAGATACAAACTTCAACATAATAGTTATTGTGTAACTGTTTGAAACATAAAATTATTAATAGTATAGATTTTAAATACTATTAGTAATACTACATAATATTGGTGGTGTATTGAATACACGTATTTTATGTAATGATGCTAATTTGTATACCATGTTAACAAATAATTAAAGGTGTAAACCGATATATAAAGTATAAATTTATTGTAATTACAATATTGCAAATATTTACAGTATAAGTTTTTTAATCACCAGTATTGTAATAATGTTATTCCTTCACAACACATGAGCGGGTTAAGTCATGTTAAAACCAACATACATCCAGTTAAATGTTATTGATTCACATATACAAATAATAATATATTATATACTATTAATTATATTAACACTACTAATTTATGTTTGTATATTACAATATATTCACATAAATCCGTGTAAACAACAATCCACAACTATTATGTGAATATACCAATATACGTAACAACAGTAGATATTTATCTATACTAGTAGATCCACATAATAGTTGTGGATTGTTATTTACACAGGTTGCATGAGATTATATGAGATTGTGTGAAGTTGCAATAAAAATGGTACATGAGTTATCTATTGTTAAACAACACATAATTAACACATTAATGTTAAGTGTTATACTAAGGTTTAGTAATTTTAATTCTCACGAGATGACATATTGTTGTTTAATATATTCCTGGTATTAACAAGAAATACATTATACCAAAATTATCACATGTAAATTTAAAGGTATGTAATATACAATTATAATGTTTAGTGAACATAATAACCATTTTTATTAAAATAGTATGTTGAATACACTATAGTGTATACTTATGTATTATCTATCCTTAAAATTACAGGTGACAATCTTGGTTTGACATATTTTTGGTTTTGGTGAGAACGATACATCATACCAAGATTGTCACCTGTATTTTTATCCTCACTACAATATATAATTATATATTGTAGTGAGGATAAAAAGATTTTAAGGTAGAAATACATATTGAATACACTATACTGTATAAATACACTATTGGGTACCTTTAATTTTACAGGTATTTTTTGGTTTGACATATTTTCAACCAAAACCAAAAATATGTCAAACCAAGAAATACCTGTATTTTTAAAGTGTACCAAT
>Ga0302300_1001172_pt1 | contig 15475 bp, 6 predicted proteins | sample III_Palsa_E1_1_FD_198756 | JGI IMG/M metagenome (GOLD analysis project Ga0302300, IMG submission 198756) | Peat permafrost microbial communities from Stordalen Mire near Abisko, Sweden - III_Palsa_E1_1 | ecosystem: Environmental > Terrestrial > Soil > Palsa > Peat permafrost | place: Sweden... | reverse complement strand
ACAACAACTCATTAAAACAACAACTCATTAAAACAACAACTCATTAAAACAACAACTCATTAAAACAACAACTCATTAAAACAACAACTCATTAAAACACTTGTTTATCCAATAAATACATGTGTGAACAAAGTTATGGAAAAGTTTCAGGAATATAATCAGGAATATAATCAGGTAATTTAGGTACCATTACATGGCAATACGTGTAGGCAAAGACCCACAACATCCATGGAATGTTTTGGTATGTAACAAGTAATAACATGTATGATCACCATGAATGTTGTGGTTTCTTATCTACACGTATGGCTATGTAATTGCTCTCATATATACTTGGTATTTATAATCTAGTTGTTTGGACCTAGTAAAAGTAAAAATATATGTAACTATTCTAATGTAATTACATAAAATCTGTGCAAACCGAAGGTATACTCAAACCGCAGGTAGGCTTCGCCAAAGAGAAATGGCTACGCCAAACAAGTATCCACAATCACCATATGTTATTAATTATAAGTTAAAATTATTATTATGTAATATTACAATATGTTGTTAACACGACGAATATAAAGTTGTATGTTGTTGGTGTTGTATTTTTGGATTAGAAGCTGTGAGATATAACTGCACTGTTTTTACCATCTTAATGTATCACATGTGATAATAGTAAACAAGAGTTGTTGTGTTAACTAACATAAACACAAGATGGATTAACATGATAATATTTACTAATGTGTGAGACAAAGGAGTTAATCCAACTAACCTGTTAAAACTTTCGATGTTATAAAGCTATACAAGTAAATGTATAGATATGTATGTTACCGATCATACAAGAGTACATAACACTTTAATTACCATACAATTGTATACATAATATTATACATAATATTATCAGGTACTATTTTTACATGTCAAACCAAATTTGTATACATAGTATTACTAGAATAACAAACATTTGCATATTTCTATCTCTCTACATTTAGAACATATACAATATTCGTAATATTGTAACTACTGTTACTAACACGTATGTAACAAAAATTTTGTAATTACACACTACTGTAATTACATCAAACAATATTAGTTTTGTAACGTAACAGTAGTTGTAGTATATCCAACACTATATACTCATATGAATATGTTTACATTTATTATCTGTGTTTTGTTTTTATGTATCTAATATTTTTTGGTTACAACAACTTGTTATAATAACAATACTAGAAGTAACAATTATATAACTCCATAATTTGTTCTCTACATATATTACTCTATCTTCTTCTCCTCAAATGAGAAACAACAGTCACTAGTTTAGATTTTGTTACTTAGTTTATGTCATTAACTATAGTTACTGCAAGTTATAATGCTTAATACAACCTATCTCTTTTTTCTTCCCTCTTCCTCCTCCTCTATAATAATTAAACATCTTGTACTTGTCAAAGAACTGGTTTAATCTATAACTCCTAATTGTAAATACCAACTTTGTTATTTAACCTAACAATATTATAACACTACAAATTATGTTATACAATATAATATAGTGTTATGTGTTTACAACATGTTAATTTTGTGTTATATTATGTAGTATAATACTTTCGGTGTTTCAAAACATTGTTAACTATAAGTTTGTTTAGTTGTAAAATGTTAATAACAAACACAAATATACAACTTAAAATTATGCGAAACATAAAGATTGTAAATACTAGATGTATTGTCAACATATAGTTTAGTTGTAGTTAATGTAGAATGTAACAGTTTACCTTATTTTCCTGTAGAAATGACACTTTAATAATATATACAACAAGTTGTACTTATATATTTAATATTTTAATGTGTGTTTGTGTGATGTTGTTTTATGGTATAGAAACTAATTCCTAATTGTGTACATGTGTATGTTATGTTCATAACATATTACAATTGTATTGTTGGTGAGTTGTAATTATATCTCTGAATGATAAATGGTAAATTTGTGTTTGATACGAGAGCAATTACATAAAATACGTGTAAGCTGTCTGTGAGACTAAGTCTTTCCGCTAAAACTTATCACAAGTAGCAGACTGCGACAAGCGATAAACCGAAGGTATACTGAGAGAGCAATGGCTATGCCAAACGCAGTGACAAGCGCTAGGCAAGAATCTACAACAATCATGGATTCACTACATGATATATTGTTACTTAAATTTAGATTATGCTAACAATATTAGCACAACAATGTAATTGTTATATGTATAGATGGTTTGGTGTAGCACCATTATTAAACACACCTATGATGTGTAATAGTACTATTATAATATTATCTTTTGTGAATAGAAACAATCTTATTGTTTCTTGTGAATAGCAACTACAACATGTTTTCATGTATATGTGTTGTGTTGTACCTTACTGTATACCAATAAATATTATACAAATTAGTAACAACATATATGTTATTATGAATAACTCTTATAGTAACAAGTTGTTAACATATTTAGTTTACATTCTATTTATTAACATAATATTATATTTTATATTTTAACATATTGATGTTTGACTAGAACATAATAATTGTAATGTTATTATGTTAATGGTATGTTCCTACTCATAGTTGTTTTGGGAGAGTTGCCGAAAACGGCCACGTTTAAGAACAACTCTCCTATTGTCATGTATATTTGTGAGTAAATGAGTGCGATTTAGGGTATCAACTCACACACTCATGCAAAACAAACAATATGTATTTATAGATTATATTTACAAGTAATATTACATGACATACAATTGTAACAATGACAACTACTGTTTAACATATCTTCCATTCTCCTACTAAATATTTTTACTTGTTCATGGTGTGTTACATAATGTTTGTGGGTGAATTGCCTACACAGACAGTATGTAATTATACCTGAACGAACAATATATCTACATATGACAACAACACAAGTAATGTAGTTTAAAATATTGTGTATGTGTTAGTTTACGTTTGAATGTAAGTACAATTTAAATTGTGATGATTAATAAACATATCACCAGCAATTACTATCATGACTATTATTTATGTGAGTTATGTTTGTTGTCATCAAATATATATTTCATGTCTAATACACATTTGCATTGTAATACTATACATTATTAATGTTATACTGTATAACATTTTATTCCATAATACTATGTTGGTTATTATTAATAATTATACACACTTATATATTTAATGTGTTTTGTCTATATAAGTCAAAGTAGGTTGAAGATTGTATACTTTATGATACTAATAAGGCCACATAACTTGGTGGATTATTGACTAGCGTTTGTCACTGCGTTTGGCATAGCCATTGCTCTCTCAGTATACCTTCGGTTTGTCGCTTGTCGCAGTCTGCTACTTGTGATAAGTTTTAGCGGAAAGACTTAGTCTCACAAAGCGAAGCTAGCCTCTGGCAAACCGAAGGTAGGCTGTGCCAAACAGCTTACACAAGTATTATGGAATTATACTTGTATTTACCTGTTTAGTTACAATCTGCATCATTAGTGTTTAGTTCAAAACGAAGATAAAATTAGATGCAGAAAGTAAATATATGTTACAACCTTTAACCATGTTAGTACACTTCCATGATATCCGTATAGACAACTACCTACGAGTATCATGTACAATTCCATATCATCCAAATAGACAAAATTTACAGTACGCAAAGAACATGTGGATTAGAAACAGGAAAAAGTAATAGTGACGATAAATAACAATATAATTAAAAATAGTAAATTAGTTAACAATCACGTTATTAATAGTACTTTAAAACCATGCACATATTAACAACACGTATGTAGTTTTAAAATCATGTAAAACATCTGTACCACAAATATTTAACACTTACATTTTAATCGAACATTGTTTATTGCACATTGCAATAAAATATTTTACTTTGGCTGTAACATAGCAATACTGTTATACAATATATTTATCGTAATATTAATATTTTAGGGTGTGTTAATATTATTTTTGATAGTTAGAAATTACCTCACATGAATGTGTTAAATATCTTTAGTATGGATGTTTTGCATAATTTTAAAATTATACATGTGTTGTTGATTTATGTATGGTTTTAAAATACTACTAGTTTATGTAAAGGTTATAAAATTATATACAACATGACTTACACACATCAACATGTAATTTTATATAGATACAATTTTAATATTGTTATTAATCATCCAAATATTTACATTACTATGGTTAAGTAATGTCTTATAATCGAAGCAATTATGTAGTTTGTACTAAATGTGTAGCTGTGATTTGTTACACCCAATACAACCAGTATTCTAATCGTTGTGTTCGAATGTATGATGTAAATAGTATATTATTTTCTCCTCTAACCAACATGGGTAAATTTCATGATATCCGTGTAGTTAACCATCCACGAACATCATGTGTAACTATATTAAGCAAACAGTATTTACAAACATAATGTTGTTTGTTTTTAGGTGGAGTAATAAGTATCACACAACAAAATGTAATATTGTGTATACTATTCAAACACAACAGTTACCGTTACGACTTTGTGTATCGGTATTATTAACTGTAATACAAATTTAAACCTAGTTTAATTTTAAATGTTGTTGAATATTGGATTGCATACATATGGTTTGTTCTAGTATCTACTAACATTTTAATATTGTTGCTGTTCGATATTTCGAAGTCAGGTGTAATTAAGTAATACCATATACTTCTTTCCTCTTACCATTTTGAACATAAGAGATTTTATATCAAGAGGTACCGTAATGAATGTAATATTATGGTAGGATAATACATTTTGCTACTCAAAACATTTTGGTAGTGGGATATACTAACTAAACAGTTAGAGACAAGAATAGGAGTGTTCATGTTTTACATACAAAATTCAACATAAGTTGTTATCATCCGTGATAACAAGTATGTTGGAAAAGATAAAGTTTGGTGTCAACCTAAAGGTACTTAAAGTGTTTTAAATTACAGTACTTTTGTTATTTATTTTATACCCATTTGAATAGAAAAAGGTAGGTATAAACATATACCAACATATATACAACTACTATAAACAAACACAACTTTATGTAAATTACAAGAACATGTTTACTTTTAATATTCTTAGTTACAATGGTTATTTATGTCGTAAATAGATATCTCTTACTTCAGGCAATAAACATGTTATGTGTAATTATAAACATAAACAACATATTTGTAGAAAATGTCATAAAAAGAAATGTTGTGGTTATAATTATGTAAGTATTAGAGACAACTAATAATTGGAAATTAACAAATACAGCACCATGTTGCATTTTATTAGTTTTGAATGTGTTGTATCTCGGAATGTGGGAATGTTAACTTCCATTATACTTTGTTACAACAATAGATGTTATCTCATCACATACATTTTAATATTCAAATAATTTTGTGTGTACCACATGATGTTCGTGGGGTCTTGCCTAGCACAGCTTACACGTATTTTATGTAATTGCACTCATATCAATATGTAATGACAAGGAATTATTACATCTCTGTGAGTAATTATTCACAGTAATTGCTCATAACAATTACATCTTTGGTTTACCAGGAATCAATTACATTTTAACATAAGTAAATTTGGGTTTAAACTAGTATGATTACATAAAATATGTGTAAACCGAAGGTGAGCTGCGCTAAGCAACTATCCACCAAGTTATGTGGTCCACCGATACTATAACACAAATTGTATTTAACTTAATTACTTCATATTCGAATTTGGTTTGGTTGATTTAATGTTATAAATATTATGATAGTGTATTTAATAAACATGTGTATATATTACATTACAACATAACTAAGTTAAAAACAGTTATGTTTTATGGTATGTATTGTTGCTAATAATTATAATAGTATGTAACATACTATCACAGACATAAAACTACACACTCTTTCATTTAAATTACATACAACAAAACACAAACACATGTTAATTCTTGTTACTTTTGTATTGTATTGGTTGTTCTTATTAATAATTACCACCCACATGAAATATAGGTTGTAATGATGTTCTCACCATTAATACACAACACAAATTAGTTCAATGATAAATATTTTCATGACACAAGTACACTTCATATTAAACAACAAAAGTATTGCTATTGTGGGAAAGACAATCTTTTTACTTCAAACAAGTTATTATATTAAGTGTTGTCATATTACATGATTATAAACTATAATTTGTTTGACATACAAATTTTGGATGACAATTACATGTTAAAGGTAATTACATACTGTTAAGTACATCACTATTATGCATTTACTACTATTAACAATAACAAACTATTTGTTGTGTTATATAACATATCAGTACATATTATATAAGCGAAGCATGCTTCTTGTGATAAGCTTTAGCGGAAAGACTTAGTCTTTCCGCTAAAGCTTATCACAAGGCTAATATCTGTGTAAACACGGATCCACGACAATGTTGTGATATGTGTAAATATATTACACTTGTAATTGTAAACAATCATTAGTGTATATTACAAGATTATTGTGGATCCGTGTTTACACAGATATTATGTAATATGCACTGGTATATTAATATTTACATTAATATACATAGAAATAATTACCAAGTAATTATTAACTTGAACAGAGAAAGGGAAAGAGAGAGAGATGTTTTATACTAATGTTACAATCTTATGACTGTGATCATATGCTTGTGTGTTTAATATTTTTTGTTTTACAGGTAAAGTGTTTGTGTGATGTATATATTCTATTAGAGTCAAATAGACATCACAATATTAATAAAAGTAATAATCTATATCTATTACAACATTTATACTTTTTGCATAAGGACCAATAGTTTGTTGGCCAGTTATACTGAAATTGACAAAATAATAATAAATATTATTTGTTCATAGAAAAGCTATGTCAGAGGGTTACACATTTAAGACAGTCGGTGTTAAAGGCAGACCTTATGTCTTTGAACTGGAATTGATCTATAATGATCAACCAGTCGCCAGGTACCATACGGTTCCTGAGTCAGAGATTGAATCTGGTAATGAAAGTGAAGCTATCACGTGTGCCTCTGTTAATCCTGTGACACAGAACCGTCTTTTAGTCGTTCTTGGTAAAACAAAATCATCTAATGATGAGACATACATTTACGATGCCTGGCTCCTTGATAACTCATTGAGCAATAATTCATCAATGACAACCAGTAAATACTGTTATTACATCAATGATGGATCTACAGTGCAACCTGACTACCACTTTGAGTATCATTACTATGATACAACTAGTAATAACTTAGTGGAAATTCCATGGGCACTGTTGTCTCAACAGGATAAGGATGTATTCAATCGTATCACTGACTTGTTTCATTCATATGAACCTGTGCTACAAGCAACTATTGAATATGACGAAACCCACATGATGTCAGAGGACATCAAGTTAATTGGTGTATTCGATGATTACGTTAGAGACATCAAGACGATTATGGCAGGAGGCAAGATTGAAGAGGACTTCTATGCATCGGAATTCCTATTTTCAGACATCTATCCATTCTTACCTCCTGTGGAACGGGGTCAAGAGGAGTTCATCATTCATTCTGAGATTGACAGGCAGTCAGTATTGAGAACAACAGGACCAATCATTGATTTTAGTAATAGCAATTTTGTGTTTGACTATCCAAAGTTACAAAAAGAAGTTATTCTTGATACCAACTATACTGTTACTTTTAATGGATCCCCAATTTCTCAAATGTCTCCTTTGAATGACATGATGTCACTGGCTAAAGATATGATGCTGTTGACACTTGTTCTACCTAAGGGACGGGGGACTGTTGAACGTTATGCTGCTAAGGGAATGAAATTGTCACCTGATACATCACTTGAAAACTTGTATGTTTTGCAACAGGCACTTAATAACTATGAGGATAAACTTCAACCAGTCGCCACTAAGGCAATCCTTGCTCGTTTTGGTATCCTCAAAAGGTCTGATAAATTGCTTGATGTTGAATATTCCCAATTGCTGCAACAGGCAAATATTCGATCCTTTCCTACTGTACTGATTGACGCATATCTTGAAGTTCAAGATATAATTAAGAGATATTAATTACCTGCATTAGTCACCCACCTATATACACATATGTTTCACTCTATACCATCTGAGATGGTACAAATAATACCTGGTTAGTAACACATTGTAGATAGAACAATTCATGATAGATAGATATGTAAACATATATGTTCATGAGTCCAACTACCCAAAATTTAACCAATCTATAAATCACTCAACACTATTCCATCTAAGAATATTTAAACAAAGACATATTAAATGGACATATGTTAGAGAAGTTACAGATACAAGATTATAAATAATCTCTCTGAGAGAGATTAAATCTAAGAGATTAAAACACCAATCTCTAAAGAAAGTAGAGATAAGGAAGTTAAAGATAACCTTTCTTATATATGTTAAGTGCAAACACAATACCTTAGATAGTTAAACTATCAAGTTAACATATGATATTTACAATTTATGTGTTATAACCACTATCTTTTTTGGTTTTGCAGGTAAAAGACATTTCGACATATTATGTTGTTAGGCACCAAAAAGATAAAACTACCCTATTTGTGTGTAATTAAGAACATGCAAATACTCAACATGTTAACAAGTATAGAATTGTTCTATACTGGATGGCACAAAGGTTCACATACATGTAATTACAAATACAACACAACTACATCTAATCTCACACATGAAGTAATTTTGTTGTGTGACCTCTGCCCCCCCCCCTCTTTTTCTCTCTCAATTACCAAAATATGGTAGTTATCTTCTAATATTTGTAGGAGTTAAACATAACAGGTATATTGTTTGTGACCAAATTAATAACTCTGTTTCAACACAAACAAAGTGTACACTTGTTAACACACAGTAAACACTTTATGCTTATCAACATTGTGCATACTTACAATTTTTGTGTGTTACACATTTACAAATTAAACATAAGTAAGTAGATGTATTTAAATAATAGTAGCTATACCAAATGTAATTTAACATGTATATTATTAAATACAAAAGCCAAAGTTACTTGGTATACAATAATATATGGTTTAATCTCATGAGTTTGAAAACACTTACCATACTTAACATACCCACAACAAGACTAAATAAACAGTATGTCTTGGTAGACAGTATTGTAGTTTAAATTCCCTTAATTTACACCTTTTGAAAAGATGTACTAACATAATCATACAACTTATTAATCCTTTAACCTCACTCATTCTTCCCATCTTACTTTATCCAATCTCATACCACTGTTTACTACTAGTAATGTTGACATATTATTAGAAGTAGTAATATTAATAACATCTCATTAGAGGGAGGAGTAGTAATATCGTTAAATTAATAACATGTAAGTATATGTTTTTGTATAATGGTAACTGTATATATTTATATATACCAGGTATTTGGAGTGACAATAACCAATACAATTTAAGTAATATGTTGTTACTGGATAACAACAAGAACATATAATCATATGTTTAATAGTAGTGATAGTAGTGATAGTGATAGTGACAGTAATAATTGGAAAGAGAGATGTAACTTATGACTATTAACATTTTAATGTGTATCTGGTACACATTTAGTATTGTAGTGAATTACCACTTACATGAAAATTTACAATATGTTATGTTAGATGAATGATAAGATGTGGATATGTTCATGCTCGCTGAACCAGATAGAAGTTACCCTTGTCAACAATGATCAGTCCTGAGTTGTGAGCCCGACACATCATGTCACCTCTAAACAGAACCACGTTGGGTTTAGTACGGATAACCTTTAAACATAAATCTGTAGTTGGTGTATCAAGGAAGTTTAGCATGAGTACCAGTTGACCATCCAAGTTCAAGGTGGCTTTTGCCATCTGTCCAATCTTAAACTTAACGTATGGCATGGCACCCAATCTACGAGACCCCAAATCAAACATAAACACATGATTGTTATGATGTTCAGTATCTTCAACAAATGCATAAATTTTGTCTTTTATGGATGTAGCTGTTTGCGACAGCAATGTCATATTGTTAATACTGGTATTCCACATTTGGCACAGTTTGTCACTCCTGTAAATCTCGATGTTATTGTCACCATGCTTAAAGTAACAAAATATTAGCTGTCCATCAAACCAGAAATCATACATGTAATTCCACATACCAGTATCATGATGACACATCATACCAGTTAGAGACCATGTGTTATTACGTTCATCACAACAGTACACATAAGGAGACTTATTATCCTTGAAGTGAAGGTACAGATTACCTTGATCATCAACTTTAACATTTAGCAATTCCTGTGTTGTTACCCCATATGGCAATTCATACTCAACCTTGGTTACCTCTCGGCTACCCAATCTCATGATGATATTAGTACTCGCAATCCAACCATACAATGCACCTCGTTTGTCACAGAAGATACCTCCCAATGTCTCTGCATCAATTGGAATGGTAAGCTTAGTTATGCCTTTTACATCCAACATATTTGTATTCTTTATTTATACCCTATTGTCCACCATCTGGAACGACAAAAAATCATTTTGTCTACACACACCTCACACCCATTCTACTCTCCTATCTGGTTACTACCTATTAACATACATATATATATACATAACAAATAACATTACAATTATCCTACCAAGAGATTTAACACTTCATATCGCCTTGTTTATTTTCTTTTCTCCCTCCCCTCTCCCTCCCTACTTTCCAGTCATCTCATCCTTTCTTATCTTCCTTAAAACATTATTATTTACTATTAAATTTACTACCATGAGTAGTAAAATTACATATCTTACAATTTACAACTCACATTAAAATGACAAGTAACTAAATACTTTACAGTAGTTGCATATGTATACCTTATTGTAATATAACAAGTATATGATATATAGACTATGTGTTATAATCTTTATGTATAATAAAATAATAAATATGTTGTTTACACATACACAAAGATTATAATATCTCTATATGTAAGCAGTAACAACCTATCTGCCAAATGTTAAAATTGATAAAATAATGACGGTAAAAATACCAAACCAAACATAACATAAACCATGTCGGGAAACCAGTTACCATCCTTTGAGTTATTTGACAATGATATGTTCCATGCCATGGAAAAGGACATTGGTGATGATGGTAACCTGAGTAGTCAAGGCTACATGTTCAGGACAGTTGGTGTTAAGGATGATCCATATGTGTTTAAGTTGGAACTAGTTCACAATGGTAATCCAGTAGTCAAATATCATACATTGTCTGATTTGGAGATCGAAACTGGTAATGAACATGAGGTTATCACATGTGTATCTACTAACCCCGTGTCACAGGATCGTCTTATTGTAGTTCTCGGTAAGACCTCTTCATCACCAAATAGCCAACCATATATTTACGATGCTTGGCTCCTTGATAACTCGTCAGGCAATAATTCATTGAGCAATAATTCATCACTATCAACAGAAGCAACATCTGGTAAGTATTGCTACTACGTCAATGATGGATCTACAGTACAACCTGACTACCACTTTGAGTTTCATTACTACGATACAACTGATGGTACTCTAGTAGAAATTCCAATGTCACAATTGTCTGAAAAAGATAAGGAAGCCTTCAGTCACATCATTGACTTGTTCTATGCATATGAACCTGTACTTCAAGCATCCGTTGAGTATGATGAGGTCCATATGGAGGAGGGAGATATTAAGTCATTCGAAGTGTACAGGGACTATACAAAAGATATCAAGACAGTCATGTCTGGAGGCCAAGTAGATGAAGATTATTACTCATCACACTTCTTGTTTTCAGACATTTACCCTTTTTTGCCTCAGCAGCAAAGAGGTGAAGAGGATTTCTTGGTTCACTCTGATGAACAAAGACGACAAGTATTGAAGACACCAGGACCAATCATCGACTTCAGTGACAACAATAATATTGTGTTTAACTATCCGGAACTACAGAAACAGGTTATGATCGACTCAGATCGTAATGTTACTGTTGATGGTACTGTTGATAGTACAATGTTACCAATTGACAGTATGATGCAAATTGTTATTGACATGGTACAAGATTTGCCTGTGCCTGAGGGTGACAGTACCATTAAACGTTATGCCAGTAAGGGTATAACTTTGTCACCAAACACATCACTTGAAAACTTGTATGTTTTGCAACAAGCTATCAACAACTACGAAAACAAACTTTACCCAGCAGCAACAAGTGCCATTTTGGCTCGGTTCCGTATCTTCAAACGTTCCGATCAACTACTGAGTACACCTTACCTCCAGCTGCTACAACAAGCTGGTATTCAACCCACTCCCAACCTATCCTTAATTGATGCATATCTAGAAATTGGAGATATGTTTAAGACATACTAAACATCAACTTATTCTCCTATTGACAATAACATACAATTAATTTATACACAAACATACCATCACATATGGTACGAGGATATTACATGGTTAATAACAGTAGCGATATTAGAGTTAATGTTGTGGATATTATAATTCCTATTAACCATATTATCGTTGGTATATAACATAGTATTACTAATCAACTCTTTTTCCTTTGTACTGTTAAAGTTTTGGGTAGAGTAATATATACATATTACAATATACTAACACCTTTTTACATCTATGAGATGTAAAATTATAATACTATATTTTATTATTTGTAATAAATACATATACACAAGATTATACAGATATATACAAACTTAACATTGTTGTCAAGTTAACATAAACTTATCACTACACAAAAACATAATTATAACAATACAGTTAAACACTTATTAGTATAAGTTTATTTATTAAGTGTAATGTAGAAACAAATTATTATGTGTAATGTATTATTGCCATAATGGTAACATTATTACTAACTTGATCATGATAACAGTGGAACAAAACATTGTTAACAAGTTTAACTTGTTAAATGTACTAATAGTTAATATAATTATTAATACGTATGAATATTATGATAGTTAACATATTCACATAAAAATATAGTTATCGTATAAACAAATACTATACATGTTAATATTACTTGTTTAGTAACCATACTTTAAATTGTTCCTGGTTGAAGAAGAGATGGTAATGTAAATATTATGTTAAACATATATGTTAGTACTAATTAGTGTCACCAAGATATGTTAATTATTGTAATGGTTATTAACTCCCATCATTATAATATATTTTATTGTAATTGTTTGTATTAATAAAACATATTACAATAATATAAAATACCATAACAATATTATGTGTTGTTAATATACATGAAAGAACTTTTAGTTTACAAATCTAATTTGTAACTTGTAATATTATGTACTAATAGTATAATAGACAGCTGATATTGGTGAGTGAGTGAGTGAGTGTGTGAATGATTGTTTGAATGTTCAAATCTATGGTTATTTAACGTAAATTACATGGCAATACGTGGAGGCAAGTATCCACAACATCCATGTGATGTATTTGTATAATTGTTTATTAATTACTGTTACATCTACATGAATATTGTGGATATTTGCCTCCACGTATTGCCATGTAATAACACTTAAATTGTCTGGTTATGTTCTATGAACATAAACTCCTTTTTCATATAAATGTGGTTGTTTAAATGAGTAGTTGAGTGAGTGAGTGAGTGAGTGAGTGAGTGAGTAGGGTGTTAAAACACACTATTACTATTGAACGTGTGAGACATGGTAAATGTTAAAGGATGCCAATTCTTCATTTTGGTAATGTTAGGATATTTGGTGTACATTTTAGTTTTGTATAAAGGAAAATTACTACGTAAGTCAAAGTCTCCATTGTAACGATGTGCCATATGACATATGGCTAAGATAAAGTTTATAACAAACAGATTTTCATGTTCATTACCATTGAATGATGAGGGAAGTGGTGCGTCCAGACGACAGTAAAGAGCTTTGAGATCAGTGGTTGAGTAATGACCTTGTCTCTCAATGTTATACCAAATTTGCTCCAACTCCCTAACATAAGTTTGAAATGACTGTGAACCGAAAGGTCCTGAGATCACACAGAACTTTTTGTTAGACCCAACACGACCATAGAACACAATATTCTTGCCTGAAAAATCCAAAAGTTCTTTCGTGTCGGACTTACTGTCAACCACCTTTGTAATTGTCTCCACATGTGGCAACTCCTCACGATAGAAGAAGCCTTTAATACTGTCAGCAATTAACTCCATTATGTTATATGTTTTAATGTTAGTATTATATAAAATTCAATTTATGTTATATGACACAAAAGGAGTTTGTAATCACATAAATACAATAACGAATTATCTAGTTACACGTCTGGATATACATACACACACATTATAACTAGTTGATATATAATATATATTTGACAAATATATATTATATACAAAATAGTTATATTGTGTTTGATAAAAAAGCAACATATTTTGATTCTGTAACATTGCAATAACATAAAATTTTATTTTAGTGTGGATAAGGACGTATCTGTATGTTATTTTATGTATTATAATATTTGTGGTGTACATGTATGATTAACTACTTTAGTACCATAATAATAACTACACTTCCCCCCCATTGGTAATAGTATACGATATACTATTAAACATTTAGTTATGTTATGTTATTACACCTATTAAATATATAATAGCATTAATTATATACTTAACTTTTGACATCTCATTCATGTAAGATATATATATCTGTTATCTTATTATCTTCTTACTTAATATGGTTAAACCACATTAATTTAATTTTTGGATATACGTAATATTAGGTGTTATAAACCTTAATACCTTAAACTTTTACATATAAAATAGTAAGTAATATATTATTAAATTTACATATATAGATTTGTTGATATATATATATATCCTATTGTATGTTAATGATATACTTGATTAGTATTTAATACTTTATTTGTATGATATTATTTTAATAATATTATTACATATATCTTTATTAAGTTATGTTTGTTGTTTTGATCTGAACATACATATACTTCTTTAATTTTTTGTATATACTACAAGTAGTATATAATATAATACTTATTTAGTTATGTATCTGTTTAATACGTAACCACGTAAATATTTAGTTGCATCTGGGTTTATAACTCGTCGTTATACCATAATTTTGGTGTTTTAACATATACACCATCTTTCTTTTCTTCTTTATTCGTCCTTTGTCAAGGTGGTTATTGTTCTACATAACTTTGGTTTTAAACTCTATATGTTGTGCAGTATATTTTTTTAGACAACGCTCATGAACTCAGTGAGAGCTAAGACAATTAAAGATTGTCCTTTTTGAGGACAAACACACACACACATGTAGTAATGTTTATTTTTTACCAAAAATATGTTTGACCTTACCTGTCATTAAAATAAATTATAAAGTATATACTTGTTATTACGAGTACAATATACTCTTATTTTTAAAAGTGGTTTAATACACTCAGTGGTATCAAGGATAACCTAAGGTTATCTTTTTGAGGACAGG
>Ga0302300_1001171_pt1 | contig 15475 bp, 13 predicted proteins | sample III_Palsa_E1_1_FD_198756 | JGI IMG/M metagenome (GOLD analysis project Ga0302300, IMG submission 198756) | Peat permafrost microbial communities from Stordalen Mire near Abisko, Sweden - III_Palsa_E1_1 | ecosystem: Environmental > Terrestrial > Soil > Palsa > Peat permafrost | place: Sweden... | reverse complement strand
TATTAGGGAGATTACATGACAATACATGGTAATACGTGTAGGCAACGATCCACGATAATCATGCATATGTGATAGTATACAACAAGTAATTACACAAATGGTCATGTAATTGCAATAGTATAACAAGTAATTATTCTGTAATCACTTAAAAGTAGTTTGTATCGAAAAACATAATAATAAAAAGTATTGTTATAAATATTACACAGATATTGTCTCTGATGTGATTAAATGGTAAAGGTTACAAGACATATGAATAAACGAAGTTATAACATCTTATCTAATTGAAGTGACAGGAAAAAACAATTAGATTACTGTATTACCTAACAACAATGTTACATATTCCGGTAATAAATAATAAACAAGATATCACAGTATAAAGTAAGATTATGTAATGTTAACACTATTACCAATAGTAGTAATCACAGATACCTCTCATTTCTTATCTTTTTATCTCTACCTCTTTCTATCTTCACATCCTCTCTATTATAGATATTATTGCTAATACTTTTACATCTTCGAGATGTAAGAAACACATTGAATGGTGTTTGGTGTTTGGTGTAATATACACAACACATAGACACTGTTGACAGAAAACATTAAAACTCTGAAACAATTTAACTTTACAGTATAAATTGGTACCTGTACTTTATCACTAAACATCCTAGTTAGTGGATATACTCAATATAACCTTTTACTAATATCTCATCTTGTTCCATGTAACAATTAATACTACGTGGATTGTGGCTACAACAAACCGTAATTAACATTGGATAGAACGTATCCACATTGACGTTGTTTACATTAATTATATGTTGACAGTAACTAGTATAGTGAAAATTTGGATCATTAACAGCATGAATGGCATTCGTTACCTCCTGCTTGATAAGCTCATCCCTACTCTGACTTTGACCTTGATTTTGATTTTGATCACCATTTTGATTTTGGTTATCATTATGATCGTTGGTTGCCACCAATTGTTGTAAACTATGCTCAGAACCAATATGTATTAAACTAAGTAGTTGGTTACGAAGATATTTCCTCATGTCATGGTTAATGCATGTTTGAATGTTATTCACCTTGCGATATATGGCAAACAAACAAACAAGCATATCCAAACTGGCATATTGGTAGTTCGGACAGAAATGTAAGAAGGATAATTTTTCTTTGATTGAACCCAAGTTTATGTCTGGCGACGAGAAAAATAACATTAGTTCATTCCCTACAATTAAGTTCATTTTACTACTAATAAATTATTGTATTTTATTATTGCATCTGTTAACTGTTGGTATTTCCAACTGTGTAGTGTGATAATGTTATAACCTGTATTACTTATGTATATATTTTATAGTTAGTGACCATATGACAAAGATAACAATAACCATTATTATTAAATATATCTTGTTTAGTTTAACTAAACAAAAAATGTCACACACACACAATATATGTTTTACTAATAATTAAAATGTTGTAAATCTTATATGTACACAAATATTAATTTTTAGATGTAAATTTAACAACACAGTTAATTCTGTGTTATTTATTTTACAATGTTGATTGTTATGTTGATTTTTGTATTATTGTTATTGAACACAAATAAATAATTACAACATAATTATTATTTGTAATAGTTGTTATTTTACAAATAATAATGATCATGCATTAAACAGTGTGTGTGGGTATTGTTATATGTTTACCTTTTCTTTCTTCTCTTTATTCATCTTCTTTACCTGTTTCTTTTATAAGAGTAACTTAGAATTATATTTGTATATATAACAAGTTAATAATAAAAATGATATTGTGTTGGGTAAACCAGTGAGGAGTCGAAGTGAAATGGGCAATTGCAAGTCACGTAGATCTGAAAGTCAACAGCTCGAACGCTGTAACAGTGAGGATAACAATGTTAACAGTGATTACTACAGTGTTAAAACCACACCTTACACAAGTAACTATAAGTATGATGTTATATTCAAATGTGCATTTATTGGTCCATCCAAGACCGGAAAATCTCTACTATCATCTGTAATTGGACATGGGGACATTACAATAACTAACCATGTATTTAGTTCTACCATTGGTGTGGATTTTAATAGTATCATCATCAAATACATGAATCGTGGTATCAAACTACACTGTTGGGACACAGCTGGTGATAAGAGGTTTGCAACAGCTGTTTGTTCTTATTTACGTAATACACAATTTGTGTTGTTGTTTTGTGACCTCACCAATCCCCATGACACACTAGCATGGTTAGTCAATAATAAAATCCCTAATAACATTAGCTACAACACCAAAATCTTTCTAGTGTGCGACTCATGGTTAGTACCAAAAGACTGTGATGATGGTGGTAATAGTATCATTAAGCAGTTACAAGCTGACATTACGGGTACACATTCATCAATTAACATTATTGACACACTGATCTTTGACTTTCGCAAGCAACAAGAGTTTGCAACTAATTTAAACACTGTTTTTGGTAATTTAAACAAGGGTGACATTTTTCACAATCTTCTCACGAATCAAGTGGCATGTAAGAAGCCAGCAATTTACATCTATGACCGTCAAAGTACACAGAATAATAATATTACTAGTGATGGTAATCAAACCACAAGTTATAACTACACGACACAGGTTGATATTCAACTACATGGTCATATGAATGTTGAGATCCCAATTCGTGATGATGACAGTAGGTGGCAATGTCAAGTGATGGCCGATGGCTTACTAATCCAAAACAAGGTTTATCCTTACATCTATTGGGAGGCTGACTGGCCTCGTAATACTGTACAAGATGTTATCACTGGTCAACAATCACAACAACAATTTGTTATGTCTGGTATTGACTATTCCAAGTTCAGTCAACTGTTGTCTACCGTATTGTCACAACGTGAGTTGGCAGATTTTGATGCATATTGGCAACCACTACTGCGTGCAGATAAGCACTATCGTGTTAATGTAGTTAAGCCCCAATATTTTGATACTGTATTCCCTCTATCAATCACAGTGTCTAATAACAAGAGTTACCAGATCATGAGACTCGAGTTTATCTTTGAGGAATTGACTATCAGCCACAATAACACAACTGTGTTGCCACAACAACTAAACATTGTTAGACCTACTGTCAACTACGATACTCAAGTACTTATTGTTGAGTGGGGTGGTTCGATGATTTAACACCCCCCACATGCACATACCATTCACTATCTTTACATTCATGGAATGTAAACAAACAACAATTGTAACATGGTAATATATATGTTAGTATATCTTCACTACTACAAACAAAACACTTATTTTGTTTAAATTATATTAACATTGCTAATCTTAATAATGTTATCATAACATTATATAGTTAATTAACAAACTCTTATATTACTAATATTAACATATTAATGTATTAGTAATAGATTATAATACAGTTATCGTTATTAATATCTACAATAATATTAATATCTACAATAATATTAACATCTACAATATTATTGTAGATGTTAATCGCTACAAACATATCTCTAGTTCCTAATGTATATGTATATGTATATGTATGTGTATTAACGTAAACAAGATTCATTTGGTGACAAAAATAACATGGTGTTATTTTATGTTAGTGTTATTGGTTGTAGTGGGTTTTGGTGTTAATGTTCATACATTTTTGTACGCTATGTGTATGTTTGAATATGTAACATATATTTGTTATCATGATATAATTTAAATCTATGAATGTATTAAGGTTTATTAACATAATGTGTTTTTGATGAGATACATGTTAATGACATCAGCATAACATAATATTACTAAACATATATGTATTACAATGTAAAGAGTAAACCAAATTAGATTTGGTTTTTAATATTGGTTAGAAATTGGTAATGAGGATGGTAATGAGGATGGTAATGAGGATGGTAATGAGGATGGTAATGAGGATGGTAATGAGGATGGTAATAGTAATTACTTCTGTCTACCATTTCTATGAGTATCAAGTTGCATTGCGGTAATGGGCACTCCAACACATCTACCAGTCAGCATACCAACAGGTTCTGCCTGCTCGTGATTTGAGCCGTGAATTAACATGTACACATAATTACCAAGTTGCTGTGCATCAAACATGTTTGAACTAAGTTCATTACGGATCATGGTCTCAATGGTATGATTAAGTTGCATACCATACAGTGCTTCAAATTGTACCTTAACTAGTGTGATGGCATACACTCCACTTGCTGTTTAGTTAATAGTTTGGACATCCAAAGATACAAATTAGCAACAATACTTGTTTAAAGTATACATCAACATACCAACATAATGTTAAATATCATTTTATTACAATATTACTACCTTTTGTTATTTGCTTACAACAATGTGGTTATTTACCATACTAAACATTACACAATCAATTGTCCATAGGTTTTTATTTTCTTTTACTTTTGTATTATACCAAGAATAAACTACAATAGTAACCAGACAAAACATACAAAGTATAATACAAAAGAACATATAACACGTCATTAACATTAATTACAACTATGATTGTAATTAATGTTACAATATGTATTGGTTTAGTTTAACCACAAAATATACAATGTCTAATTTTAACATAGATAATATAACAACGTTAATAATATTATAACCAAACATATATGTATATGTTACTGCTGTTACAATATACAAAATATACCTATTTTGTACTGATACAAGGACTTGTAGTATTAATAGTAAGTGTTTGTGTCATTGAAGTGTGCAATATTTCAACTAACAGGCAACTTTACCACGTAATAATGTGTATATATGTGAAAGTATAAAATATATAAATTTAAAAATTATTTAACCAATTAAAACAAATGAGTCGTGCCACTGATAACAATCAAGACTATATTAATAATATAGATTTTTCGTTATTACCCAAATACTCGCATTCTTACATTGAAATTGTGCCAACACGAGATGGTGGTAACTCTGTGTTAATCAAAAGACGTACGGAGACAGGTGATGATGAGGTGTCATACTCACAAACATTTGGAGTAAACGGCAATCCAATTGTACGTGATAATGTATCATTCAATCGTCATCCTAGTTTATCTCGTAGTGGTTTCCTAACTGGTAGTGGTAGAGATAATGAATTGAGTGTGTCTAGTAGACGTGATGTTGTTCGTTCACCACCTAGTGACAGATATGTTGAAGATCTTGAACTTGATCTGACCAGGTATCCATATGAAAGGCCTCAACGTACCATCTATCCAGAGGAGAGCAGATCTGTGTCTCCCGTGAACCCCAATAAATCAAGGCTCGAAATAGAAGGATATCTACCACATGAGGAGGACACTCTTTTCACTAGACACTATCAACGACAGAGACAACGACAAAAAGGACAGTTCTTGCCCCAACAGGAATCACGACCATCAGTCTACAATAACAACATTGAGGAAATTTATTAACGTATACATATATATATGTAACTCTAAGTTACACAACATATTATTATTAATAAGGTACAACTTTTGTTTATTTAACTGTGTCAATGTATTTTATTTAATCTTGGAACAGTGAGGATGTTATGTGTTCGCGAGTAAAGATAAAATTGATATTAATAATAGACCAGCGGTAAAAACAACCTTTTATCACCCCAATACAATGGACACTATTAGGAGACACTTGGGTATCGAACATGATGTGGATGTGCAACTTAAGGCCAATTTCGATGACGACATTAGGTCTATCATTGTAACCATGACTTATGGAAATACAGTGTCACCTATTGCTATTTCACATGAGGGAGAGATTCAATTTAATAATTGTATGATTATCAACAGTGACCTCACTGGACCCATCTTCTACAGATATGGTCTTGGTACTTTCAAACCTAACCTCAGCGATGAGGTTTCCATTATTCTGTCCCAGTTTGCATAAATAACTAACTTCTACAGTCAAGACAACCAAATTTACTTCTATTTTTACTTTGTCACAAAGTAATAAATATATACATACACAACTATTATCGTGTTAAATACTTTATGAAGTATCTTCCTATCACGAGGTGTAAAGTACAATTACACACTAGGTAAATTATATATCATCAATAAAGTAATAATGTTTACTTGCTGTTTATGTGAATATATTGTATTTTAAATACAGGTAATATATCTTCACATACAGTTGTGTTTATGTTGTACTAGTAACTTTATATCTCCAAGATATAAAATTTTACATTAAATGTTTCCAAAATACAAGAATAATACAACTTGTCATAGTTTTGTTTACATGAGGTTGCTAGTATATCTTATTCTTTAAGATATTAATATGTTAACAATATGGTGAGTGTTAAATATACCAAAGCATAATTATATCATGACAAGATATTTCACTGCAGTATAATTCAAATCTAGTCTAACATGTAATTACTTGTTTAGTTACATATCTTTACTTTTGTCCGCCCAAAATTATCCAACCAACCAAATAGAAAGTATAAGCTCCCTGTCAACAGAAATTATGGTAATTGTATTCTAGATGTAACTTAAACCTGGTTTAAGTTTAAAATAAAAGTGTTTATATCTGTTATGTTTTTAGATACAAATATGTTTAACTCCAACTATACAACATGTTTACTGTTTTTCAATATACTTTATCTCTACATGGTAGTCTTGCTATTCGTAAATATGTTAACATCTACTATATTTTATAATAGTAGTAGTATTAGTTGTATTTAAACTACATAGTCTTTCCATCCCAAACGTTTTTTAGTATCTGAGATACTAAACAAAAGTATTATATCGTTCTAATTTTATGTAATAAAGGAGTACCAACAACAATTATTTGTGTTAATTTATGTCAGTACACTCCAGTTTGACAAAGTGTTTATACATAAATAATTTACTTATGCTATTACATGATTGTACAAAATTATAAGTACAACATACAGTTAACACATCTCAACACAACACTTGTGTTATTAACAACACATGAACAGTAATATTAGTACTCTTCGTATTAAAGAGGTATAAGAATATTGTATTTTTATATCTCGAAGATATAAAATTATAAATGTATATAGATGTTATCCAATATATAGAATATATTATATAAGTATTATATATATCTAACATTAAAACAAAATAAAATTAGTAGTTACTAATTTCCTTTGTTGTTAGACATAACACACATAATTTCTTGTTTATGTTAGAAGACAATGTTATTTATTTTGTAGCAAAATAAATACTTGTGTAAGTTTACTAATTGGTGTGTATGTTAGATAGGTTGGTATTTGCTAATACCTGAGGGATGAGGAGGAGAGGGATGAAGAGGAGAGGGATGAGGAGGTTAAACACACAACATGTTAACAATATCGATTTGTGACATGGTGTCGGCATACTCAGAAGTTTTCTTGACCCAATACAGGTCAATGTCACGTGATTCGAGGGGATATAACCATTTAACACCATCAAAGTTGTGTGTTTTGCAACTGCGAAGTAGAGGATAACCAAAACATTGACCCACAGTGTCAAGTAGACGACAACGGTAATTGGTGTATAGCCACTTGGCAACATCATTATGACCATGTTCAAGAGATAATAGGAAGGCATTAAACATATGCTTGTTATTCAGACTACCAGGTACAAACTCTCCAATCATTGTAATTAGCTTCATAGCCAATTCCAAATGACCATGACGACAAGTACGAACAAATGTTTCAGCCAACTTGTCACTAGTAATACTAAGCTTAACGTCTGGTACTGACAACATCCATGTGATAATTTCATGGTTAACATTAACCATACCACAAGCATAGTGAAAGGTTTCACTCAACTTATCTCCTGGAATTCTGTCCTTCTCCTGCTCATAAAACCACCGCAAAAACTGCAGGCTATCACTATTGATAACTTTAACATTATTATTATTAACTGTTGTATTACCTGTGGTATCAACCATATTATCATCATTGTTAGTTGTGATAGCACAACCCAATCTGACGTATGTCTTTCTCAATGTCTTGTGAACAAGTTTATACTTGCCAGACTCAATGACAATATCGGTATCGTTAAAGACCATGTATAGCCAAGTTGCCAGCTTGTGGTAACGGCTGTTGCAAGCACGATCAAACAGCATGTTGAACATATTGTTAGTAATCTTACCCTTGACACGAGGATACAACCAAGTAGCGACTTCAAGTTGACCAAAGCGGCATGACTCATAAAACGCAATACAGTGATCAAGACATGATTGTCTAGTGTTCTGATAAGTGTCACAAATTGCCTGTGCTAACGCAACATTGTTAAGATGTGATGTAACATAAAAGTATACACTAGTAAGATTCATATCACTCATCTCAGAGTCAGAGTCAGAAGGAAAGGGTAGGCCTCTTTGGAGCAGGTTGGATAGCAAATTAGCAAGTACACAACGGTCCTTCATACCATCATCGATGACCAGAGTTCGATTACAAGTGTATACATCATCGAAGTTGTCTTGAATGAAACTGGACCATAGTCTCATTTTGACTGACCCAAACTTGGTCATCATGTGAATAGACCAAGGATTGAGAATTGACACCAGCTTCATATCCTTGGTCTCAGTGATGTAAGACAATACCTTTTCATTGTATGAAACGCCATCATCAAACATGCAATCAACCTTAATTGATGTCAACAACATGTCACTGAAAGTAGTATGATGAGGAAGGTTAGTAATCATGACTGAGAACAATTGCTGCTTAAGCTTAAGTGAAATTCCAGCCAACAGCTCTTCTTGTACCCAGAGACTAATACTGTTGAACAATGATATATTAGTCAGTAGTCTAGTGACTAGCAATTCACGAAACACAGCCGAACGAAACACACAGGCATCAACGATATCTGACATCGTGATAATGTTATCAAGGTTGTCAAACAGTAGCCTAGCCAGTGCATCTTGCACTTGTTGGTCAACATCATCAGATAACAACACCAATGTCACTGCCCTCTCAATGCTTACCATCACCTTAAGCATACCAACATCCTTGTTAATGACAATATACTTTGCCAACTGGTCACCATAACTTCTGTCCTGCCACAACCGAGTAATCGTTGCATTGTAATCCATAATTGTTTATTTATTAGAGTGAGAAAAAACCTTTGTCATTGTTAACATCAATAATATTTCATTTTATCATGTAAACACAGTGTTTACATCTTTCCATATCTCTGTTAATACCATTACTACTTCACAGTGAAGTAATATTTGTTTGACTAACGATAAACTATATCCTTGAATTATATAACTACTTGTGTATTGTTACCTACATATTGCTATTCGTAGTAATTACCATTTTTTACAATGTGTCGCTTAATTTCTTGTTGTAAATACAATACCTTTGATATTAAGAGTATTACTTATGGTTACATTGTTTGAAACCATAAACATATAACAATCCAACCTTCTTCGTTGATACAGGATAAGGATAACATCCTTCCTATTGTAAATGTGGTATGTTATCACCTTAATAAATATATGTTGTGTTTTATCATCATAGTGGTAAAGGAAAGTAATATACAATGTGTATGTTACAATTTTACAACAAAGGAATGTATGTATTCATAATGACAAATTGATATTAACTATCTTAATCTAGCAAAATGCCTATTATTACATGTGGCAAAAGACAAGTTAACATTACCCAGATGGATGTTGTTGGTTCGGAATACATTAAAGATGTTGTAAAGTTAGCTGATGACGTAAATGTTGTTATTCCAATCCCAGACAAGTATGACAGTGTGATTGTTAACTATGATGATTACCTTCAAGGTAAACAAGTACCCATTACTAATAGACAACATTTGCTGTTGTGTTTCCAACTTAGTACATTACTTGTTGATGATGGTTACTTTAAATATTGTGTCCAACAAACCTTTAGCAATTGGTCATATATGTGTACTATGGTTTATACTGACTTCAATGATGATCTACAATGGTCGTTCTTTGTTTACTCACCATACGACTTCATTCCAAACCATCTGTTAAACAATAACATATTCATGGCTGAATGGAACAAACTTAACCAAAATACTATTACTAAAGTTAATAGCAATGAAATGTATTATAGTAATTATGTGGTTGAAGATAAATTTAGCCCACCACACCTCAAAACAATATACATCAAGACATTTCACACTGTGGACAACAAAGAAGTTGGTCATAAGAAGATAATTACATATTACCCAAATAATAGTAGTAATGTTATGACTGAAGAGTATTATGTGGATGATAAGTCAGAAGGTCCATCGATAGGTTGGTACAATAATAACTATAACACACTTAAGTATGAACATTATTATAATAATGGTAAATTGGAAGGCTTGTCTAGAGGATGGTATGATTACGATGAAGGAGTACAATCACAGTTAATAACAGAACAAGGTCAATGTCACTATGCACTCAGCTATGAGATATATCATATAAACGGCGATAAAGACGGGATATCCAAGAAATGGTTTAATAACAACAAAAACACATTAGACCATGAAGAACACTATGTTAATGGTAAGCTAGAGGGTGTATGTAAATATTGGTATGGTGATAATAGACATATACTTAAGAGTGAACTTAATTATGTTGATGGTAAACTGGAAGGCACGGTTAGAGGTTGGTACAATAACGATCAACACACGCTCAGTTATGAACAACAATATGTTAATGGTAAGGTACATGGTTCGTGGAAGGTGTGGTATGATGATGACCGACAGATTCTTAAGATTGAAAAGCAATATGTCAATGGTAAATTAAATGGTTTGTTGAAAAAATGGTATAACAATCAACAACACACCCTCGAGTATGAAGAGAGTTATGTTGATAATAAGTTACATGGTTTGTCTGAAATGTGGTACGATGACGAACAACATACTCTTAGTAGTAGAAAATATTACGTGCATGATGAACCTATCGGTTGTTGGTTTGAATTTGACTCAAATGATGATATGACTTACAACTAATGTAGTCCAATGGTGCTACACAACGGTCAATAACAAAAACAGCATTTAACTTCTGCGAGAAGTTAACATTACTACCAGTTGGTAACTATAACCTCCACTAACATTTACCAACAACAGGAATATCCTGTCAATGTGCCAAACATATAAATATTATTTACATAATTAGTTATTCACTCATACATATAATAAAATTTATACATTGTTTATAGTTTAACAAAAATATTAAACACGATTTGTATTTCGAAAATACAAAGACAAATACAATAAAGTAAGTTAACAGTGTTAATTAGTAATGTATAGTTAAAATAAATATGTGACTTAGTCAACACACAATATTTATGTGAACATGTGTTGACATCACAAACATAAATTTAATGCCAATCAGTATTTGGTATTGCATGAATAGAATTACAACTCGTGTATTTGAATGGTAAAACACCAAAGTTATAATTTTCGTTCAATATGTAAAACATGTGAATAGTTACATTGTTAGGTGAGTAGATAATTATGGTAATGAAATATTAACAACACTATGTTGTTAAGATATTATGTGGTTTGATTGTTAAAACAAATGTATGTGTTATGTTAACATGGATACTAGTTGACAAGTTGGATAGGATGTGTCATACAGTTAACAAACTTGTATTGTGCAACAATGTAGGTACGATCAGGTTGTAGTTTGGGTGATGATAACTCATGATCGAAAGGAGACTGGTCAAACCAGATTATGGTCTCCACCTCATTGGGTCGAGGTAATTTGTACTCTGTATGTGAATTTTGTGGTTCATATGTTTGCTGTAATTGACCACTATCGTTATCATCATTACTATAAGTAAGTTCGGCAAAGTCCGAATATACAGTTAGAACGCGAGGTGTGGGATCATCATTAAAATCGAGACGAATGTCGTGAATTTCACCCTCAGGTAGATGATCATACACAAACTCATCGGTTGTTAAGTTAACAATACCTTCCCGATAATCAAAGTAAACATTATTTGAACCTGTGACCATGTAGATGTGACAGATGCTATCAACATCAACCAACTCATACCCTTCACCGATAGTCCACTCAGTATGTTTTTGTATCATGACGTCCAAACGATGTTCAACAATCTCGTTACGATTCATAACTAGTTGTAATTTACCATCAACAGGTGTTAAAGATACCGGAATACCAATTGGTGTATAGTTATATACAGGTGATGTACCACTACCATCCAACTCCCTCTCATTCATACTATCATTAGTACCATCATTTACACTGTTATTTGAAATATCATCATCATCATCTTTACGTGAGCTTATTTGTTTAATAATGTAACCCATTCTATCAAAGTAAACAACACCATACTCTTGATTTAAGTACATAATGTAAACTGAGGTGTTGGAGGTAATATTGTTATCATCAGACTGGTCTAGGTCAATGTCGATGTTAAGTGTTTCAGGTTCATAACCTTCACTGATCTCAAAACCGGGTTGTCCTGTTTCAGCATTATAGAAATTACCATCCTGACCTTGATAGTAGTAGTAGTTGAAAAATCTGTCATAGAAGGTTCTCCACAGTTTTGTTACTTTAACCATTGTTAGTGATAGTCACACTATTTGTGTTCTTTGTGTATTTTTAATTTAATGTCATATTTTTAATAGAGAGGAATATATACATTAAATGGAATAGAAGTTTAGGGATTATAGATACGTTAAGTAATAATATGTTGTTTAATATATTGTTAACACCATCTGTTATTCTGTTAGTTGTGTACGCATTTAACTATTGTTTACAAATGGTAAACTTCTATGTCTCAAAGATATAATAATAATAATAATATTACATTCACCAAAACCATAAGTAGTCTGTATAAATTACACCTCCCCTCCCCCCCCCTCTATTTCAACAATATTGTTAAAAGTGGATATGTTGGATACTCTACAATATAACAAGACTAAAACTACTACATGAAATTAACCCTACTACTACCAATTATAGTGACATTAACTACTACTCAAGGTACAACACATCAAGTATGTAGTGTAATATTAAAATGTAAGAATCATTAGTAGATAAATAATGTTGTCATTATACATATGTATAATTTGCTTACAAACTTAACTTGTACTATTACATACAACTTTACATATTCGACTATTCACAACCATTTTGTAATTACAAAAGTGTTATAATAACACTTTACCTTGTTTATGTTATACTAACTATGTATGTAACTATTTCTGTCACCAAAATATTCACATGATGTTTGTGGATAGTTGGATACACAGATTTCATGCAATTGTACTAATATTGTTATAAATACAATATATAATGTGTTGTTTACTTCTAACTTTGTTTTTATCTCTAATTTCACCTTTACTTCTATCGCTGAAGCAATAAACGTACCGTTCACGACAAAATATAACCATATATTACATTTATAATAACATTTGTATAATTGTACATTTAATATGAATGGTTGGTCCAATATTGTTTATACAATTACTAATATATGTAAGTGTTGTGTTAGCAACCACAACACTTACAACAATATGCATGTATTTATAATGTTACGTTGGTATATAAACCACACAAATTTGTGTATACAACTATCCACAATGTAATGTGTTTATATTGTGAATAGTAGAGTAATCTACTATTCATATAAATACACAATATCATATATACATTAGTAAACATAACTATTGTGTATTTATGTATTTTTAACTGCCAACATTAAATAATATGTACTGTTGTAAATAACTCTAGTCTACATTTAATTGTATAACAAGATAAGAAAAAGAGAAGGTAACAAAGGAGAAAATAACAAAGGAGAAAATAGGGTTGGAATAGTTAACACTAACAGATTCCAACATAAATTACTTTACTGTCACATGATATTGGTGGTTGGTTGTCAAACACGGATAGCATGTAATTGTGCTGGTGTGATCTCCCCCCCCCCTCATATTAACAACTATATGCAACCATATATTTGTGATAATTCATTATAGGTTTATTAATAATACGATATACCAAAACAAGGTTATCTTTAAATTATATGGGTGTAATTACATGCTATCCGTGGTGATAACCATCCACAAATGGTATGTGGTTTTATTGTTGTATTAACATAATAATGTTAGTAACCATTTTATGATGTATTTAGTTATTATAACTACAAACAAAGTTATATAAACAATGTTGTAATTGTAATAGATTATGAGAGACAGTAACACTACAATTTACACATGTAATAATATGGTTATAAGTTAACATCACCAAAATTTAAAATAGTAATAACCATGTTATTACTTTGTAATGTATATACAATTGTTATTGTAGATAACAAAATACAATTAACATTATTTTTATTGTGTTAATTTACCATTTAACGTATAGCGAGAATATTACAGTCACAACAATATTTTACTATATTATACTTTACAACATACCATTTTTTAGTTGGGATTAAAACATTACAAATACAAAACATGTGACAATAAGAAACTAGGAACAATAAACAGCTAAGAAGTGGGAAAAATACTGGGAATTAAGACATAACATATCATACGAACACTACATGTTTTAGTATTCAAACACTGCTTATCACTAAAACAACTAAATCCACAAATTTGGCAAATTTCTTAAACGATTCAAAACATTAAAATAATGTTGTTTTGTATTGACTTACATTACCATTTAACATTATTTTAATGTTTTGAATCGTTTAAGATTTTTCGTACCAAAAAATTGGTTGACACCATACAACACATTAACTACTATTTTGAGTATAGAGTGTTTTGTGTGATAAGTTAAAAATTAATATAAGTGTTTGTGTTAATGAGACATACCAACTAATAACATACATGATACTATGTTTAACATTAAATTGTTTACATAACATACATACTTATTTATTGTAAGATTTAATGTTTAACTTTATACATTAATTATGTTAATGTAATTCATACTGTTTACAACGTTACACCATTGTCACACAGTATATATATATATATATGTATACCAACTAAATGTATTGTTTCCATCTAATCATGTTGATGTATTTCAATAACACACAAGTAAATGCCATTGATACATGTATACTAACATTTTAATAGTTATTATGACAGTTAGTGTTGTCTAACTATTACTATTCAAACATCTGTGAATTCCTACATTATCCCTCTCCCTTCCTTCCTTCTCCCCATGTAATGCAATGTTGTTTATGTACCCATTTAACGTGTGTAATATTTGTTTGTAGTAAACAAATACTTATGTTATGAAAGATACAATTTATGTCATGTATATAGATATCTCATTGTGTATTTGTGTACTTATAAGTTATAAATTTGTGTGTATCTAATCGGATTAGATAAAACAATGGTGTCAATAATAAAGTATTTGTATTATTACTTGTTTTGTGTTGTCATTGGCATATTGTGTTGTTTGATGGCTTTCTCTACTTTCTCATTTCAATTAGCAACATTTATGTTTCTTAATGCATAGACAAAAAAGATGTATTTAAAATTTGTCCTTCACAAAT
>Ga0302300_1001168_pt1 | contig 15508 bp, 9 predicted proteins | sample III_Palsa_E1_1_FD_198756 | JGI IMG/M metagenome (GOLD analysis project Ga0302300, IMG submission 198756) | Peat permafrost microbial communities from Stordalen Mire near Abisko, Sweden - III_Palsa_E1_1 | ecosystem: Environmental > Terrestrial > Soil > Palsa > Peat permafrost | place: Sweden... | reverse complement strand
TTTCACTTGTAAAACCGAATGATATTCTGTTACGCCATTGGTTACAAAAGGTATCTTGGCTAATGGGTCTGAAATTAATTCCACACCTGCATTTACGGTAACAAACTTATTTACTTTCAGAAAAAGGTTAGCTGTATAATCAGCATAAATATTTCCCGGTTTGCTTAAGTAGTTAGAATATAACTTCAGGATATTTTCAAAGGAAATGTTCTGCATCAGGTTTACTTTGTAATAAGCATCAACAGAGGCACCTAATTCAAACAGGCTTTTTTTACCCGGAGTTACTCCGTAAGAGCCTATAGAGGAAAGCGAATCGTTTTGAACAAATGTTATACGGGCCGCTAATGGTGATAGGTTGACCCTGAAGTTGTCAGACCTTTTATAGGCAAAGCCTGGCCCGAACGTAAGATACGCCGGCGCAAAAGGTGCTGAGATTAAGGTTTTGTCGTTACCAACACCACTATAGGAATAGCCATTGCTGAACTGGTTTTGGAAATTCATATAAAAAGTATACAGCCAATATTTTGCGGCCTGGTAACCCAATAAACTGTTCATGATTATACGATCATCATTTTTGCGCCAGCCAATTCCGGTTTGGTCGCTAAGGCCGTAACCTAATATCACTTTGTTGTCCCAGCTCCATTTATTTTTTTTGTAATCGAAATCATAATCCAGCACAACGTTTAATGCAAGGGAATTTGAACCGCCTGCGGCCCAATTTGAAAAGCTGCTTTGGTTGATAAGCAAGGTATTTTGCCCATGGATGGTCCAGATGCGGGTAGTGTCTTTTGGAGCAGGGGCAGGTGCCTGAGCATAAACCATTACGCTCAGAAAAAGCAGGGCCAGCGTTAAGATTTTTTTCATGAGGATAGAGATTAATGTGATAAACAAATATAATTAAATGCCTTTTAAGTTATTGCGGGCTTGTTTCATTGTTCAATCAATCAAACAGTAAAAATGGTTGCAGATTTTTAAATTTGGTAGCAGAAGCCACCAATAGCCCAAAATTTGAATTTATTGGCGCACTACATATATTGTATCAGGAAAATCATAGTAATATTTCGAGATGTAGCGTAGCCCGGTATCGCGCCAGCATGGGGTGCTGGAGGTCGGAAGTTCGAATCTTCTCATCCCGACTTGAAAATCAAGGACTTATGATTGAAAAATCTAAGTCCTTTTTTAATGGGTCAAACATAGGTCAAACACTTTTGATTGGTTTTGTTGCGTTTCATTGTGTTGGAAAAAAATCACATTTAGTTATTTTAAGCTAATTTGGCCATTTTTAAAATGGGTGTGATCTATTATTTTCTGCTAAAGGTCGGTATACTTATCGTTACGATGAGCAAATGTCAGTTGCGTTGAACATAGCCAACCTGTTTGGTCAGCAATTTGGTATGATCTGTTTTAACTCCGGAATATTTTAGTGATGATGCTCACAAATACAATAGTCAGGTGTGGTATACCGAATCAAATTACCTAGTATAGTTGCAAAGGCCTCATTTAAATTATTTAAACTGTCATTAGCACTTGATCGGGCAATTAAATGGAAATTCAGCAGTTCGTTCCTTTTAAAAAAAAATAATTAATATAATTGGAAATACCCTCACTGTCAATTAGATTTGAAAAATCCTAGATCATGAACATCACTACGATTGACATTTTATCCAATGATATTCATAACAATTCCTTTTACGAGGGGTTAAAAAATGAAAATTTCAATTTAAGCATTTTATTCACTTCAAATGAATCCGCATTATCCACAAATAACTGCATTTCGAACGTCCATTTAAATTATTTTTCAAGTTTTTCAAATCAATTTAGAGCGGCTAATAAAACTAATTTAAATATACATGGCACGATTAGCATTGTTTTTTCGAATAATGTGACAAATTTTGACATCGGAATAATTGGCTTAGTAGCGTTATTTAAAGAAAATTTTCCAAATGTTTTATTCGAAATCAATATCCCATTTAAAAGGGGCAACGATGCGTATTTTAGATTCCGAAGCATTCTTTTTTCGCTAAGAGACTGGCATTTAGTGCTAACCGGGAAAGTGTTATTTAATATAAAGAATGACACAAAATCTGACAGAAAAATAAATGAGCCCGAGGGTATTTTACCAATTATTATCATCAACGATGTTTCGTTTACCGAATTATTTGTAAAAACTAACGAGGCTTTCGACCTTGACGCAATCTTTAAAAACATTGATCAGGATCAAATTAGAGAAGAATTAGAACACCAGCTTTCAATAAGCTATGCCACCCAGGCAAATTATGCGGTAAAGAATTACAGGGCTATTAGAGAGACTGTTAAAAGATTTCAAAATGATATAGTCTGGCAAAATAATAATCGCATTTATTTTCAGCACTATTTGCAATTATTGTCAGAATTTGATTTTCTACCACAAATAATTGAACCTTATATAAAAGTAAGTGGCTCATCAGAAAATCGCGTACAATCCTTTAGAAAAAAAGGTTTAGGGATAGCAGAAATGAACAAACTGAGAAAAGTCATGGCTGAAATTATTCTGAAATTACGTATTCAGCCGCCTTTTTTTACCTTGCTATTTTCCGTATTGGTGAATCGAAATTTGGATAAATCGATCGATAATTTGGAAGATTATATCAACCGCGTTAGGGACCTTTATGAGTTCACTAGAAATCTGTTTTTGGGATTGCGGGAAATAGCTAGGAACATCATCGAACATACCGATTCAAAAAAAGGTGTCATTATGGGAAGAGTATATACAGGAGACATAATAGTCGCATTGAAAGATACGAATCCTGATGACGGGCAATCCCCGATAATCGACCAATATTTTAAGGGATTAAAAATAAAAGGGTATATGACCAGGGACTATTCGAAAAAAAGCTTTTTGGATATTCAATTATTTGATGAGGGCCAGTTAGGGATAATAAATAAAACGATATCCAATATAAAAACGCTTGCAGGAAATTCAACTGATCATAAAAATCTGTATGTACAGGACTTATTGGCTTTTAATAATAAGGAAATTAATTTTTCTGATTTTTATAATCCATCGGAAATCAAACTACACCATCACGCAATTAAGTCCGCCTCACATTGGGGCCTGATTGTTTTTACAAATTTGATCCACAAAAACAATGGTTTATTCTTTGTGTCTTCAGTAGCAAACCCAACGGATGCCTCTTTCGATTCGTGTTGCAAGTTCAGCGAATCGATCATTAGCCCTGTCAGCAATAAGTCCCATTTTTCTACCGGGACATATTATGATATAATTTTGCCGTTAGATACCTTATTTAATCTTTCAGATGAAAATTTAATCAATACGATCCCGAAAGAATCAAATTTCTCGGAACAAAATTTTATACAGCTTTTTAAATATAGCTATGAAACAAACATTAGATCTATAAAGGACGATGGCCGTTTCAACATGTTAGATATTTTGGTCAAAGACTATGTTGACGATTCGACCAGGAACATTTATCGTTTTGAAAACATTATTGCAAAAAAAATTGCTGGGGTGCTTAAAAAAATAAATCATCGCAAAAGAAAGTTTATGCCGGTAATAAATTTTCATGAGTGTGAATATTTGTTCGATCAAAGTAAGTTGATCCGGTTCCTGGCCGAACTTCAAAATAACATAGACATCTATTCCTTCATTATTTTAAATGTCCAACGCCAAATAATTATCGACCTGGAAAATACTCTTTCTGAATCCTTTTTAAATACCGCGAATAATACGATGGCGGAAAATTCTTTTTGGAACGATGAGCATTTTATCTTAATCTATTCTTACAACATTGATGAAATAGGATCGAGGATTTATGTCTCAGATATTCTCGCAGGAGCTACCTATCAGGATTTTTTTATTTTGAATCAAAAGCTTTCAAATACACATTTCACCGATGGTAAATATGCCGGTCCTGCCAAGGGCACACTTTCTCAAAAAACCTTAGAGAGTATAGCGACATGCCCATTTTATATTGCGGGCACAGAGATTTTGCAAAATTTTGAAATGATAATAGAACATCAAAATAAATCATTATTTGAACATTCAGTTGAATATCTTTTGAACCAGGAAATTAATTACTAATCATATGAATGGATATAAAATAAGTAATAGTCATTTCAAATTAGGTTCGAAAACTCATATTAAGGATTTTATATATGCAAAGAGATTATTCCAAAATAGTTATTATGCGCATCGTTTTGCATTCATTGTTGCAAAATACTTAAAAAATTATTTTGCAAACAACCCAATTGGCGATAAATCATTGACCTTGCTTGGTTATGGTGAATATTCACAAATGTTGATTAATCGTGTCGAACGGCTAATTAAACCTATAATACCAAATATTAACCATGATATGGTCAGAGACATCGAAACTCCTGAACTTATCAAAGGGGAACCTCTCAATGACTATATTATCATTATCGTTCCCATCAGTACTACTTTTTCCACCTCAATTAAAGTGGATAATATGGTGCAACAAATGAACAAGCAACAAGCTAAGAAATCTATAATATTAGAGCCGTTTATTAATCTGATTTTAGTAAGCCACAATGATATCTCGAAACAAGACTATGTTGAAGGTTTAAATACATATTTGGCCCGGGAAGACCTAATAATTGATGAAAAATATCATCCGTACAAATTATTTAATTGGAGTTATGTGGATTTTAATTTGAAATTGGTTTCAATAATTACAAATGCAACCCCGAATGTGCAAAAAACGCAAAAATTTTTTATAAGTATTCCTTCGGAATGGTACCTGATGGAAAATTGCGAATTATGTATCCCTATCCAAAATATCTTAAAAGAAATACCATTACTCGAAACGGATAAAGCATCGGTAACACCTGAATTATTATTAGAGTTGCCAGACGCTTTTAAAAACAATAGTTATTCAGTCAATAAGGATATTATTTTAAATTCTGACGCTTGCACCAATCATCACATAGAACACCTTGGCAAACATTATTTGCATTACATAAAGCCTTTGGAATTTTATAAAAAATATGAGGAGGACATAATTAACTGGGCTAAAGAAAGGAATGAAGATCTGAAGAAATGGCCCGAATTATTCCAATCCAGGGTTCTTATAATTTCACCCAGCCATCAAAGCAATACCTATTTTGTTGAGCTGGTCAACCGGTATGTTTTTTATGACTCTGCTACAATAATTCATTATGAAGTTTTAGGCGATTTTGTTGAAAATTATCAAAAGTTCTTTGGGGATATCATAAAATCCGCAGATTTTATTTTTTATATTGATGATTTTATTGAATCCGGTGATACTTTTCGACAAATCAACGATTTTGTTAAGTTATGTAAACGGTTAAATAAAAATTTGGTAAGTCCAGACGGGTGCGATGGTTTATTCACTTTAATTAATAAAACGGATTACTATTCTTATACGGACATTTTAAGCCAGCTAAACAAGCGTAAATTAAAAGACATTACAGAATCCGAAAAATATTTTTCGTTTTATGATTTAAAGATCAATTCTGTAACCAAAGAAAATTGTCCGCTGTGTCAAGAGCAAAAGCGGTATAGCCAGCTAGCGGAGCATTCGATGCTTGATACGATCAGACACTATTTTCTGTCAAAGAAAATAAAGCTCAACACTAAGGGGATAATGCACCAGGAAAATAGTGAAGAAACTGATTGGGGTAAATTTCATCCGCTTGTTGATGAAACCGTAGATCTTCCCTGGGAGGATAAAACCAACTTGAGCACTAACGAAAAGTGGAGTGGTTATGCGGAGAAGAAATTTCCTGAAAGAAAATATCTTCTCATTATGATTCAGCATGAATTAAATTATCTACTTTCTACAAATGCTGCTATCAGGCTTAAACTAAAACATATCACAGAGATAGCAAACTCTGAGTTTGAAAAAAGCTTAACGGTGATTAATGAGCTGTTCGCAGAGATTAACGGTTTGATATTTAACAGCCCTTCTTTAATAAAGATAAGAGCTGAAATAAATAGAACAAACCAGGTTATTCTTCAGGAACATTGCCAGCATATGATACTTAAAATTTTTACGATGTACCCGCTGGTTAATGTGAAAGTTATAAAGCAGGTTATTTTTTCAAAAATCCTCATGGAAATTGACAGCCTGATGAATACTATTTTGAACCAGGAGAATTTGAAATTCAAGGACTTTCGTTTTTTCAAATTTTTATTGAAAAGAGCGACTCTTATGGGGTCCAACTATCTTATAAGAAAAGAAACGCTACTTAACTTAAGAAAGATTTACAGAAAATACACCCCAGAAAAGAAAGATAAGATCGAAGGTATACGAGAAAAAAGAATAAAATATTTTGAAGAAAAGGAAAAAATTTACAAAGAACAAATAAGCTTATACAACACAGAAATAGATTTGGCAAATAATAATATCGGTGAATTACAAAGATCTTTTCTAATAGAAAAAGCGACCGATAACCAAACGCTGCCATTCGAATTAGCGGGTATTTTAAATGAATTGAAGGAAACTGTAAAATCATTCATCTCATTTGTTAATGATTGTAAAAGCCAACTGGCCTATATAAAGCAAGCTAAAATAAATATTGCCTACAAAGAGGCATCATTGAGTGAGTTTAGCTACTTTTATGTTGCACTGATAAAGGAACTGACAATCAACAATGATCCAAAAGTGTTGATTCTTGAAGATAATATCCGGGAGCTAAAACACAATTTGGACCCGGAATTAGATGAGGATTTCATGTTTCTGATTCGCCTAATACAATTCGAGAATACAAATGTAATTCACCAAGGGGTCAAATTAATTGTTGATGATTATTTATCCCCAATATTGGAAATAGATGGTTCGGTTAATAAACTCATAACGTTCGATAAAAAATGCAGTGATAATGAAATTCATAAAAAAATCAATGAACAAATTGAGATAGCGTTAAAAAATTATCAACTGGCATCTTTCAAAAAGTTTCTACAAATAGAAGATTTTGCTACGTGGTCTCAAACTCAGGAATATTTAGTTTACGTACATGTATTATATTTGATCACTGCACTTAAGAATGAAGAGTCTTCTCCAAGTAGTTTTGGTTTAGAAGATAAGACCAAAGCAATCATTCAAAATTTGTATCGTATTGTCGCATATCCTGATTTCAAAAAAGATACAGTCGAATATGATAGCAGTATACAGAGAGAAATTTACGAATATAAAGGAGATAATATAAATCTTGGAGGCTTTTTTTCAGTTAGATACAAAGCTTATAAAAAGGAACAGGTAAATCCTGATCAAATATTTATTGCCCAGGCAACTAGTAAACATACTAACACTACCGGACCGTCATTGCTAAAAGTTGAAATTGACACCGAATCAATAAGTTACATCCTTATCAATGGAGTATCCAGTCGCTTGCCGACCACTCTGAAAATAGAGGAAAAAGATGGCCATTTATACAAAAATTATCATACCAAGCCCCGAACAATATTGGAGCTTAGACTCGATGATAATAACGGGCATAAATTTTGGAAGGTCAACAAAGGAAAGCTTTTTCCTTTATATGAATATTTGAAAACTGATCTAAAGTCAATATTAATCGATCCGACAAACGAACATATAAAATATGGCTTCACTGAAAATTTGGATATAAAAGGCGAGCCAACCCAAATGTTATTTTTTCGTGTAGCGGATATATACGAAAATAACGGAACGATAAAAAATATCGGGCAGGCTGTGATTGGTTTATTTAACCAGGAAAAAAGCTTTGATGTAGAGCGCATAAGATTATTGCTATTGTCAAGATCGTATATATTATCTTTTATGAAGACTCATTTTGACACAGACAGCTTAACCGCACTAATCAGAGAGAAAGTCAAACTGAAAGAAGCAGAGAAGTTAAAGCACGGGTACTTATATTATTTAAATGGATTAAGATCATTAGCGTCAGGTGAAACTAAGTTTGACGACCCGGACGAACAAAAAGATTTTAGCAAACTTTATTTTGACTTAATAAAGAGCGGTCCATTATTGTATAGCACATTCTCGGAAATTGACGATATGAAGCTGAAAAATAAGGCTGTCGATCAGGAATTTTGGGAATCTAAGGAAATGCCATTGCAAAATTTTACAGCAACGCAATTAACTGATAAATTTATGAAGATCTCGAAAATGATTCTTGAGACTATCAATTTGGCAAGTGGTGGACTTTCGGCCCCATCTGAATTTAAAACGAATGTGAAATATATAGTTAAAAATTCCGAAATTGCTGGCAAAGTTATATCATTTCCCGAAACATTAATTGATATCATATTTGCTGAATTAGTCATCAACGCAAAAAAGAATTTTCCTAAAGAAAATCCCGAATTGTATTTTGAAATTCATTTCAGCGATTTGAATGAATTTAAGATATGTATTTTAAATAACTTTACTTATAATTTCACGCCCAAGCTTTGGATGAGAATTAATAAAAATAATGTCAAATACAATACTAACGGGCTCGGTTTGATAAAAAGAATTACAGGACTTCTGTGTGATGTTTATGCGGATGTCAGAGAGGCTGATTATGGCAAATACAATAAACAACTCTTTCAAGTTTCATTAATATTAAAAAGTATTTAGATGATAAATATCTATTACATAGAAAACGATAGGCAGCATTTGGAAGCGGTTACAGCAGTGCTGGAAAAAAATAACTATAATGTCTTTCCAAAAGCAAATGATTGGGAAAACGAATTAAAAATTTTTATCGACTTTTTACATGATCAATCATCACAAGAAAGAAAGGACGCTATAGAAAATCTTCTTTTGGATTATAATCCCGAACTTTTAATTATTGACGTTGATTTGGGTTGTAATAGCTCTGGAGATGGGGGGGATATCTACGACAATTATCTACTTTCATCGAAGAACTTTTGTGAACTTCCTGTCGTTTATTTAACTATCTTAGGTAAGGATGCCAAACGTATCAACAAGCGGACGCGACATGTTACAAAAATTCTAACAGGGGGGGTATTAAATGCCCAAGCGATATCCGGGCCCCTATTACTAAATATGACAGAGCTATTAACACCGCCAAATAACATGGGTTTTTTTGATAGATTATTAGACTCTATATAATCTATGGATGATCAAAATAATATCAAAAAAAGGAAAGCTATTGTTTTAGCTTTTTTTCAGACGGTTGCCGAATATATGGGAATTGCGGCATATCTTATTTTTAACTTGGCGTTTCTCGTATCAATGACTTTGTCAGTTTACGATGTAATAGCCCACAACGGGTTTGATTTCGAAGAATTAGTTAAAAAATCTCTTTCAAGTTTTGAATTACTTTTCGTTGCGCCAATTCCTATATTGGTGATTTATGCGTTTAGAACAACAATGACCAGGATATATCCTGGTTTTTTCAAAGACCCTGAAGATGATCCTAAAAATATGTTACAACTGGGTGATGCAAAAAAGACTTTCATTTCTTCAATGATTGGCGTTTTGGCTATTTTCATTCTGGGTCAATTTTTTGAAATACACAAGTTTTTGATGTATGACTTTGTGAAAATTACATTACTATTCACTTTTTTAGTCATATTAATCCTTTATTATAAGCTTCTGTCAGATCATTCTGAGCATAGCTAACTAATTATCCTTGTAAAAATGAATCAATACGAAACGCTTTTAAGATATGTTAAGGAAAATGGCGTAATAAAAAAAGATAGAACGGGTGTCGGGACAATAAGTATATTTGGATATCAGATGAAATTCGATCTGACGGATAGCTTTCCATTGATTACTACAAAGAAAATACATCTCAAGTCCATCATTTATGAACTGATTTGGTTTCTAAAAGGATCATCAAATATTAAATTCCTGCAAGAAAATGGAATTAAAATTTGGGATGAGTGGGCAGATCCTGACGGTAATTTAGGGCCGGTGTATGGAACTCAATGGAGAAATTGGCCGACCCCTGATGGCGGACATATTGATCAAATTCAAAACGTCATTGAATCTATTAAAAGTAATCCAGATTCCCGCCGGCATATAGTTAGTGCTTGGAATGTGTCAGAAGTCGAAAGTATGGCATTACCACCATGCCATCTGCTCTTTCAATTTTACGTATCTGAAGGAAAGCTTTCTTGCCAAATGTACCAACGCAGCGCTGATATGTTTTTAGGTGTGCCGTTTAATATCGCATCATATGCTTTATTGACACTAATGGTTGCGCAAGTTTGCGGTTTGAAGCCAGGTGAATTTATCCATACTTTGGGCGATACTCATATTTATTTAAATCACCTTGATCAAGTTAATTTGCAGCTAAACAGGCAGCCAAAACCATTCCCTACAATGGAATTAAATGTAGCTATTACCAATATATTTGATTTTAAATACGAAGATTTCCACTTAAAAAATTATACCCCGGATAGTTCAATCAAAGCGCCAATAGCTGTATAAGCTTTGAGAATAAAACATTGCTTTTTTTATTGGGTCAAACATTTTGGTAAGTTTTATTTTACTGTATTGGGAAAAATCGCATTTAGATATTATAAACTAACTTGGCTATCGTTAAAATGGTGGCTATCTATTATTTTCTACTAAAGTTCGAGATACTTATCGTTACGAAAGAGCAAATGTTCATCGCATTGAACATAGCCAAGCTGATTGGTAAGCAATTTTGTATGCCCTATTTTAAATTCAGGGATATTTTGATGATGATGCCCGTAAATCCAATAATCAGGCGTGGTATCAAAAATCAAATCATCTAATATCGTTGCAAAAGCCTCGTTCAAATAGTCTCCTTTATATTCAGGGGGGTAGTTTTTAAAGGTAGGAACATGATGTGTGATCACTACCTTTTTGCCTATTGTATCAGTTTCTAAAGCATCGCGCAAAAAAGTAAGGCAGTTTGTGTGAAAATCATTATAATCAGGAATTTGAAACCGTCGTCCGTTAAAACTGATTTGATAAAAATCATTCAGGCCGCGTTCTATCCGCCAGCCATTTAACAGGCTGATGGATGACCACAAGGTGGAAAATATCACCTGATGTGTGCCAAATTTCTTAACTACATTATTTACCAGGGACACGTTATGTCTAATCTGTTCTTCAAATGACCCTGATCTGTATGAAATATCGCTTTGATAATATTCGTGATTCCCCGGTATCCAATACGTTTCCTTAAAATGATCACTGACATAATTAAAAAAGTCTTTTTGTCGGTCTATTTGGGTAAATAGCGTAACGTCACCAGCCAGTATAAGAATATCTCCGATGGGTTGGATAGGATTGTTTTTTATATAGGCTTCATTTTTGGGAAACTCTAAATGAAGGTCGGAGCAGTACTGTAAAATCATGGCGTTTCAAAATTAGAAAAAGAGACTTTAAAACCATTATACAGGCGAATTATTTGACGTAACTTGTTAAATTAGCTTATTTGTATAGGTTTTAAATTAGAACAATTTTAAAATAAATTGACATAAAATTTACCATTACAATAATTTTGTATGGATTTTATTAATTGAATTTATTATATTTGCAATATAATTTGTTGCCCGCAAGATAGCAAACTTAATAAAGTTTGTTTTTGGGCCTTACAGAAAAGACCGGCCGTGATGGTGCCGCAACCTTGTATTCTGTATTGTTTCGTGACCTTACTCCGAAGCAATTTTTTCAATATTTTGCCTCAATTAACCTCTTGATTTTTGGTGTGGAGATTCTGATAAATGTGACCACACCATTTCGGCGCAAGCTGACCACCCGTTTCGGGGCAAACTGACCAGGGCATTTCGGGGGAAACTGACCACCGCAAACTTGTAGCAAGTGCTGTAGAAGCAACCATCTTTTGAGGGCAAAACACCTGTCCTAAGATGGCCAATTTAACAATCAGCATGAGTAAGATTAGAAAGATTTTAAGGATGTACAGCCAGGGGCGCAGCATACTGTTTATAGCAGCCCAGATCGAATCATCCCGGCTCACCGTAAGAAAGTACCTGAAAGCTTTTAAGAGTAGCGGCTTTACCTTTGAAGAAGTTAACGCACTGAATGATAAGGAACTGGAGGCCTTTTTTGGCAAGACCAGGGAAAACAACCAACCCAGCAGCCGTATGCTGTCGATGCAGCGCTGTTTCCCCCACGTCGATAAAGAACTCAAAAAAACAGGCATGAACCGGCAGCTCCTGTGGGAAGCCTATATCAAAGAGTTTCCCGACGGCTATAGGTACACCCAGTTTTGCACGTATTACAACCAATGGAAGGCCAGGGTCAATCCGACCATGCACATGGATCACAAGGCCGGGGACAAGCTGTACGTCGATTTTGCTGGTGAAAAGATGAACTATACGGACAAGGAAACCGGCGAAGTTATTGAAGTAGAAGTCTTTGTAGCAATTCTCGGTGCCAGCCAGTTAACTTACGTAGAGGCTGTTATGAGCCAGCAAAAGGAAGACTTTATTGCAGCCTGTGAGAATACCCTGCACTTCATCGGCGGCGTTCCTGCCGCCATTGTACCCGATAACCTGAAGGCAGCCGTAACCAAAAGCAGCCGCTATGAACCTACCCTGAACGAAACGTTTGAGGACTTCGCCGATCATTATGGCACTACCATATTACCGGCGCGGGCGTACCGCCCGCGTGACAAGGCATTGGTAGAAGGTGCCGTTAAGATCATTTATACCAAGATATACGCCCCTTTAAACCAGCATGTCTACCATTCTTTAACAGAACTCAATACGGCGATCTGGCAGGCCCTGGAAGTCCATAACAGCCAGCTGCTCAAGGGCCGTAATTACAGCAGAATACTGCAGTTTGAAGAGATCGAGCGCCAAACGCTGGCACCGCTGCCTGTCTTGCGTTACCAGTTCAAAAAGCACTTCTATGCCAGGGTGATCAAGAATGGGCATGTTAATCTCGGCCCGGATAAGCACTATTATAGTGTACCTTACCGGTATATCGGCAAGCGGGTAAAGTTGTTATACTCCCGTACCATCGTGGAGATCTACTCCAATTATGAGCGTATCGCTTTGCACCCGCGCGAAAAGAACCCCTACGGTTATACGACCGACAAGGAACACATGGCCAGCGCTCACCGCTTTAAAAGTGAGTGGACACCAGACAAGTTCCTGGATTGGGCAGCCTCCATACATGAGGATGTCAGACTGTATATCCTTCAGATTCTGGAGCGTAAACAACACCCGGAACAGGCTTACAAATCCTGCCTGGGGGTACTTGGCTTTGCAAAAAAGGCAGGGAACGAACGGCTAATAATGGCCTGTCAGCGGGGACTTAGTTATGGCCTTTATAGCTATAAAACGATACAACAGATCCTTGAAAACAAGATGGATAACTACGAGGAAAGCCCGTTTGCAAATGAACTGCCCATGCCTGATCATGGTAATATCCGGGGAAAAGACTATTACAAATAACCATTTAAAAACCATAATAACATGAACACAAGTACCTTAGACAAACTGCGGAAGATGAAGTTCTTCGGCATGTTCCATGCTTTTAAAAGCAGCATGGAAACCGGTAAAACAAATGATTACACGGCAGATGAACTGCTGGCCCACCTGGTAGATGCAGAATGGGACGACCGACAAAACAGGCGTATCGAACGCACGATACTTTATGCCCGGTTCCGCTATAAAGCCGCTATAGAGGACATTCATTACCATGCCGACCGAAGTATCGACCGCAACCAGATCATGCGCCTGGCGGACTGTACGTTTTTAGACCGCTTCGAGAACCTGCTGATCACCGGGAGTACAGGTATCGGTAAAAGCTATATTGCTTCTGCCGTGGGTTACCAGGCATGTGTATTGGGTTACCGGGTATTATATACCAGTACGCCCAAACTATTCGCCAAACTGAAGATGGCTAAGGCGGACGGCTCCTACATGAAGGAACTGGCTAAGCTCGAAAGACAACAACTGCTGATTATGGATGACTTCGGTATTCAGCCTTTTGATGCACAAAGCAGGGCGGCACTAATGGAGATCATTGAGGACCGGCACGGAAAGACCTCGCTGATCATTACTTCTCAGCTGCCGGTCAGTAAATGGTTTGAGGTGATCGGTGAAAAAACGGTTGCTGATGCTATCCTGGACCGGATCGTTCATGATGCACACCGTATCGAACTAAAGGGAGAATCTATGAGAAGAAAACGTAGTATTGAACCGGAAAACAGCCATTAATGAAATTACCTTTTAAATAACTATTTTTGTACGTGCTTTTATAGCATTTGCTGCAACCCAAAAGTCAGCTAACCCAGTGGTCAATTTGGCCCGAAACAGGGTGGTCAACATCTCCAAAATATACACCATTATGACGTTGCACATTAAAATTATCAGATTTTAATGTGCAAATATTTTTAAGCATAGCTTTATGCCATCAATGGTTTATATTTGTTTATGCCATATAGAGTTAATCCCGACCGAAACGTTCCCTGGAAAGACTACAGGAAACGTTTTCTGCAACAAGCTCAGCAGGCAAGGCCGTGAATTTTTAAAGGATATTTACAAAAAATATAATAGCTAAGACAGTCATTATTCTGTTCGCATAAAAATCCTTTTTGTATTGCATCTGGCTGATGTTATCGGCGTATATGTGCTACTGACTGCTCCAAAAGAAAAAGTCTCAAGACTTTAGCTATGTGACTATTGACTCTTCTAATAGCGCGAGCAGGTCTCGAACCCCCAATTAGCCCTTGCGGGTGAATTTTTAAACAAAACAGGGTGATCCAAAGCTACTTAAAATTGCTTTTCCATTGATAATTTTCTAGTTAGTTCGCTAAACTTCGCAAATCCGCTAAAAAGGATTCGAGAAGCTTCCACTTAGAAAAATTATCCCGCTTAAAGATTAAGTGGAAATATCAAAAGTCAATCAACAAAGCATTCCTATTTTGTTTAATTGTAGTTTATTTTACATATTTGTTTTGAGTGCCAGCTTAATATAAACCCAAACCAATAAATTCTTGGCTTTCATGAAAATAGATATACACACTCATACACGTAAGGTAAAGTCTGGCGATGCTGATACTCGTAATGTTGAGGCTAAGGATTTCATCGAAATAGTCAAAAACACGAATGTTAATATATTAGCAATTACTAACCATAATCATTTCGATAAAACACAATATGAAGAATTTCGCGATGGAGTTATCGAATGTTGTCAAATATGGCCAGGGATTGAATTAGACATATTGGAAAATGGGAAGAGAGCCCATATGATTGTTATATGTAATCCAAAGAAGTACGTGGAGTTTTCAGAGGCAGTAGATCGAATTTTAGGCACGAAAAATCCAGATACATTTACAACGACGATCAGAGAAACTGTAGACGAATTTGATAATTTAGACTGTGTTTATATTGCTCACTATTTAGTAAAAAAACCGAACTTAGAGGATGAGGCGTTAAACCTTTTGACTGGTTTAGTAACTAATCCAAAACGGGTGTTGAAAGAGGCCACTAATGCAATTTCAGCTGGTATATATATTAGTCATGGACATAATTCAATATACGGTTCTGATATACGCGATTGGAAAGATTATGAGGAAATTGCCAAAA
>Ga0302300_1001162_pt1 | contig 15571 bp, 17 predicted proteins | sample III_Palsa_E1_1_FD_198756 | JGI IMG/M metagenome (GOLD analysis project Ga0302300, IMG submission 198756) | Peat permafrost microbial communities from Stordalen Mire near Abisko, Sweden - III_Palsa_E1_1 | ecosystem: Environmental > Terrestrial > Soil > Palsa > Peat permafrost | place: Sweden... | reverse complement strand
AGCAGATGCCATTAAATAATTAACTGGTGATTTAAATGAATAAGAGGATGGTTGTTGATACGTTGCCATTTAATTTAGGAAAGATTTTTTTATTTCTTTAAAAACAAATACCTAACAAAATTATAGAAACCTTTAGTTTTGACTAATTACATGTTATAACCTCTTATGACAAGTTGCTTGTGTCAAATGCAGCACCCACTCACAAACACTCCAGACACTCCAGACACTCCAATATTTTTTGCTGACTATAAAAAACATATATTTTATGGAAAATGTTATTATATCGAAAAGAATGATAAAATAATATTATTAAATGAAAAATTCGTTAAACTCTGTGAAATTTCTAAAAATAATAATATATTGTTTAAAACACGTTTATGTAATATTATGTCATATAATTTACCTCCAGAAGTAGATATAGATTGTCTAGATATAAGTTTATTTTTTATTGATCTCGAATTTTATTTATATTTTCATAAAAATTATATTAATCTAAATCAAATTTTGTGTAATTATGGAATAACAACGTCTCATAATATTTATAAACAAATAAAGTTGTCCAGTGATTTAAAAAAAACACAACAACTGATATCTAAATTACCATTTGAAATTAGATTAAAATTACACGAGTATTTAGATTAATACCTAACAAATTTATTGAAACCTTAATAAATTAAGCCCTAACAAATAATGTTATCTTATGCATTTGTAGATACAAAGTCTTATACAAAACTAACACTAATAGGTGAAGATGTATATGGATATGGTTCAACGGATCCATATGAATCAATACAAGTAAATTTTGAGCATGATGATCCAACAATTTCGATTTCGTATAAATTTTGTATAATAAAAAATAATAAAGTAATTATAGAATTACCAAAAATGATTTTAGTAAAATGGGCAATAGCATGTTCTGAAAACGTCCTACCAATATTCGAAAAAGAAATACCAAATGAGAATAGACCTCGAAATGCTCTAGAAATGGCTAAAAAATTGATGAAGGAACACGATTTAGATATAGATGAAGAAAATATAATATTTGATAGTTTATTAACTCTAAATAAAATACAAGCAATTCGAGACATAACGTCATATCCTCTAGCATCACTCTCAGAATCAATATTTTCCATGTATTCGAGTTCAAGATTAACTATATTTCCACGAAGAGCAGCGTATTATGCAGAAATTGCTGGATCACAATCTAATATGCCTCAAATATTATGGCAACGTATAAAATTAAGATCAATAATTGATAGATATCTTGTGAAAGATATCATTATTTATCTAAAATTACCTAAAGATCTACTTCAAAAAATTTGGTTATTTATTTAATAGTTTTTAATAGTTTAGCTCGATTCTTTTTCTGAGTTTTAATTCTCTTTCGTATTGAATAATGTTTTTCCCCAATAATATCTCTAGGTAATTTATTCAGACCCAAACCAAAACTTAATCCAGTAGTTAGTCTAACTTTTTTAGCAAATTCTTTGTCGTAATTTTTTGCAAGTTCTTTGGATCTTTCTTCAGCACGTTCTTTCATAAAAATTGAAGCGCGTCTATCGTTATACCATTTTGGATCTATTTTTTGAGGAATAGGTCTTTTTGATATTTTTGATTTCATTTACTAAATGTAAAGAAATTAATTACAATACCACAAATAGCCATGTATTTATTTAGTATATATTTAAAAAACTAGACATTATTCTTTATATTTATTCCAAATTCGTAAATTTCCACCATCATTTATTAATTCAGAATCCATTGACCAAATTAAATTAATATCTATTTTAGTCCCTAACATATGATAGCGAAGAGCCCAACAATTTTTAGAAATTATATTTGGTTCTTTAATTATGAAAAAATTATTCATTTCAGTTATATTTTCGTCAGTTAATTCACAAAATAAAGTATTAGTGGGATTGATACATTTTTCAACTAAATCTAATAAATTATTCAATTTACGAATTAATTTATTAATTCATACGGGTTGAAACAGCACCAATATGTTTATTTCCCATTTTAATAAATTCGCTAATAATTTCTAGGCTGTTATTAAATTTGTATTAAAAATCATGAATAAATTTTAAAAATATTTCGTTGTCAGAACATTCATTAATAATTTTAATTAAATCTTTTGTAGGGATAACTGTTGCAAAATATATTTTATTAGTTATATTATCTTTATAAGTATATAGTAAATTTGATCCAAATAAACCTTCTATTACATATTGATTTCTATCCGTAACAAAAGAAACCATTATTAATTTTTGATTGCAGATATTATTAATTTCGATATTATTATCTTCCGCTAATTTACTAATATATTCAGTTATATTATACCTTTGTAAAATAATTTCAGTCTTATGACTAATTCCGCTATTAGTCTTATCTGAAAGTGTTAGAACAGTCTCTAAATTTGTCGGAGTTTCAACAAATTGTTTAACAGGCATACATAAAAGGCCACAAAGTAATAATTCACAACTTACTACAATCAAGGTAATTACGTCAATAATAGATGTATCGGTATTATTTATAAACGAAGACCATATTGTTTTGATTTTACTCAAAAAAGGATATAAATAAAATCCTTTATTTAATATAAAATTATGATAATTTTCATAATATTCATTTGCTAAATCATCTTGAAAATTTGTTTTATTTTTTACTTTAATAATTCTTAATGGTAATGAAATAATGGTTTTTGTTATTAGACCTAAACTATTAGATAATAATATAAATAAATTCATAATAGTATATTCAGAAAACACTATATTATAAAATGAATCATATTTAAGTGCAGCAACATATGAATTATAAAATATTTTCCATAAAGTAAAACATTGTTCTAAATATGGATAAGTATAAAATGAATTACCTTCTTTAATAAATACAGATAATTCTTTGGCCATATCTACATTTCTCCATTCTACTGCTGTTAAAAAAGTCGAATATAGTTTAACATTTCTTCCATCATATTTATTAATAACAAGTTCTTTGGAGTCTTTTTTAACGAAACTTATCATAGTATTTAAAGTTGGATCACCTTCTCTAACTAAGCCAGCATTTTTTTGTTCTTCAAATCCATATTGAGTAATTTGTGAAATCCATTCATTAATTGATTTAAAGTTTCTGAGTTCTTTTAGTTCTTCTGATAATATAACACCATTTGATGCGTTAAATAAAGAATGCGCTATATTTGCACATGAAATTATGTTTTTATTATAGGCATCATGCTCTACTAAAACAAATAATCCATCATATTTTAATATTCTGTTTATCGATTTTATAACATAAGGAATATCTTTAAAATGATGAAGACCTACAAAACAAGTGATTATATCATATGAATTATCTTCAATATTTTCAAAATCGGTGTTAATGTAATCTAATTTAAAGGATTTAGTATGTTTTTTAAAGAGACCATGTTCAAATATATCAGTAAAACTCGTTTGGGTATTCATAACATGAAATAGGCCATTTATATTTATTTTATTAGAAATATCTTTAATAAATCTACCCGAATAACCAATTTCTAGCATTCCGTTAAATTGTTTCGATGATGAATAATTGGCTGTAATTATTTCATAAACTTGCTGGCTTAAATCTTTTTGAATTGCAAATAAAGATCTAAAATTATAGAGAATATTTTTTTTATAAAGATGTATATTTTTTAAAAGATCACTATAATTATCAAATAAATTTTTATTATCCAATAATTTATCGGAATCAATAGTCATTAAAATATTATCAATAAACTGTTTAATTTGTATTTTATTATCCATTAAATCCAATGTCAATGCAGGATTAGTAAAATAAGTTGTATATAATTGATTTGAAAATTTATTATTAGGGTCTTTTTTATTTTTAAATTTAATAAAATTTTCATAATCCGGATAACATTCTCTAAATTGTAAAATATTTGCTAAAAATTGATAAGGTAAATAATAAGTCCCGTTATATGTTATTGTTTTTTTTATAAGATCATTAATCATAATAGAAAAATTCTTATTATCATCTACACAAATAACTACTGCAAACATATCAGATTTTGCATATGATAAAATTGAAAAATCTTTAATTACGGGTCTAATACTAGCGTTAAGAAGCACTATTTTATTTTCTGTTATAATTTTATTTAAATCATTAATAAAACACTTAAGTTTTGTTCCTGGAATAAAAAATTCCGCTAATTTATTATTATATGATTTATGCATTGCGCGTATAGGAACTTGCATATGTTCTAAGGTTGTTTTAGATATTTTATTATTTATTAGTCTAGATTCTTCTAAAGACCAATATAAATTTCTTATATTTTGAAAATTCATTGCTAAATCTAATAAACGACGCTGAATATAAGTTCCATATTGGTTTTCTTGTTCCAAAGTTTTGTTAGACACTTTAGTTTCGTTATTAGACACTTCATCAGGGTATTGATAATTTACAACAATTCCATTTTGTAGTAAATCTTTATTATTGATTGATAAACGAAATAAATGCATTTTAATATTATCGTTATTTAAGACATTTTTTTGATAATAATCGATATAATCATTAATTTTTAATTTATAACCTTTTTCTTCAAGTATTTCATTATTGGATATAAATATTTCTGCTTCAATTATTGGTCCAAAAAGTCCATAGGATCCTACTATATATTTAAACATATCATCATTTTTATCAATTTTCTGAACACATCCTTCAGAATTTACAATTGTAAGTGATTTTAAAATATTGGATATTGTCCCGTCTTTATGTGCCCATCCATGAACATTTGTTGAGATAGAACCTCCAATACTAAATATATTCGATGCTTGTCTAATTTTTATATATTTATTGTATTTAATTAATTCTTTTTCTACATCAGCCCATGTTTTATTAGCACTAACAATGATATAATCATCTTTATCATTAACAATTAATTTTTGTTCATAATCTCTTAAATTTATCTGAGGTCCGTCTGATTTCATTTGCTGCCCCTGACTAAATCCAGCACCAATAATTGATATTTCATTATATTTATGAATAATATTTGTTATATCTTTATTATTTTTGGGATAAAATATTTTCTGGTCTTGTAGATTTGGTTTTGGATTCATTAATAAAAATATTTTACGAGATATATAAAAACTACTTGATAATATAAATGGATATATTAATATCTTAATTGACATGACTAATCTTAAAAATTTCTTTAATAATTTCTAGGCTGTTATTAAATTTGTTTCAGAAGACGTCAGAAGATGTCCATAACTTTTATAAGACATGGTGAAAAACCTAAATCTGGAATACATCTAAATAAAGATGGATATTTGAGATCTAAATTTTTACCAACTATTTTAGAGAAGATACCAAAACCTGATATAATTATAGCAATGTCCCAACATAATAAACATACTTCTAATAGACCATATGAAACTGTCAAAGATCTCGCTGAATATCTAAATCTAGAAATAATATCAGATTTTACCAGATATCAAGTATCAAAATTAATAAATTTCATTGAGAAACATCCAGATAAAAATATATTAATTTGTTGGGAGCATAATGTCCTTTCAGAAATAATGTATCGAATAACAAATGTAGATGTTAAATGGCATTCATATGATTATGATAGTATTTATGTATGGTTCTTAAAAGACACTTTAGAAAGATCTTCTGGTAAATTTTTACATATAAATCAAGGATTTAGTTAATGAAAAAATAACAAAAATAACCAAACCCTAAACCAAACCCTAAACCACACCCTAAAACGTTATAGTCAATTATCACACGATGTCCAAAATTCAATTTGACGAAGTTATACAAACAATAAATAATATAGCCAAAATGATGTCTATAAATAATAACAAAAGAATTCATGTTTGTTTTACAAAATCACATACTTTAACAGCATCTGATGTCTCTATGAAAATTAATTTAAAATATCCAGATAAAATTGGTCCGTCAATTCAATATCCTAATGATATCGATACATTTCCGTTTATTTATAGAGTTAAAATTTCACAACTAACAAATCTAACAAGTGAAAATATAAATAATTTAATAAAAGAATTTAATAAATTCATTAAAAAAATATATCCTAAATTTTCAGTATTTCCACAACAAAATATATGGTTTGATGCAGGTTATCAATATATTATAAAAATAATTAGGCTAAATCCAGATGAAGAATATATGAAATTAGATCAAGATAAAATTTATTATTACGATGATGGGATAACAATTGAACAAATTCTTTAACTAAAGTGTCTTTAACAAATTCTTCAAATTAACTTTTTAATAATTCTTTCGAGATCATTTTGATCCGTTTCAATAAGATTTGGGTCATTATCGTAAATAGTTAGACTTTTGATAAAAATTTCTGTATAAATATTTTTATTTATATCAGATTTTATATATGTCCAAATAAAAACTGGTTCAAATATATACAATTGCGGAGTTTTTAGAATCTCTCTAATTTCATCATCACTTAACTTAATATTATCCTTATAAACTGCAAATAACGGTGTCCTATGTTCATCGAAGTTTAAAGAAATATCTATAAAATTTGGTTTTTGATAAAAAATATATTTATCATCTTTAATATTGTCATAAGAATAAAATTTACCAAATATTTTATTCGAATTTGTAGATAAATATATTATAATAATATTATTAATACCCGTAATAAATTCAACAAATTTTAAGATATCAGTAGGGTCTTTATAGAATTTAGGATCCGTAATAAATGCTAAATTTCTAGCAGCACCTGCGTTAGCATCATAAAAATTCCAGTTAGTCAAATTATATTCATTATAATAAAAAACAGAATATATTTTAGGACCTTTTAGAATAAGAATATCATTATTATAATTTACAATAGCAATATTTTTTTTATAATGGTCATAAACTCGATTAATGATAACGTTATTTAGATCGATATTAGGGTTCATAAGATATTCTAATAATTTCTTATGACTTAATAAATTAAGTCTTAAGAGTTTTTATTAATTTGTTTTAAACTTTAACCAAAGTAAATCTTTATATTAATAAATGAAGGAATTGAGGTTTGCATTAGTTGATGATTTGTCGATAAAAGTTAATAAATCATATAAAGATCCTTATGATGCTTTTCAATACGTATCTGGTTCAAAATTATGTTTAATTCAAAATAAAGATATTTTATTCGTATTACCTACTAAACTTATATCACTAGAATGGGCAATAGCATGTATAGAAGGCTTTTTAGGAACTATTATACCTACTTTAGAAGTAGTGGAAGCATTAACAATTGCAAAAAAATACTTAAAAAATCCTAATCTAAATAAAAACGAAATATCCGATATAAACAATATTATTAAGGACACGTTCAGCACACGCTACAGCCCATTTAAATCGACACTAATACGCCCATTACTTTATATGATTGTAGGACTAGATGCGGATAATGCATTTGATGCATCATTTATAACACATTATTTAATTCAACAACATAATACGGATATTAAACGATTTAGAGAAATTGAGTGGCAGCGTAAAAAATTATCTCAAATAGTTGAAAAATATATTGCAAAATTATTGTTAAAGTATTCTCATTATACAAAGATAAATAAAAAACTAATTAGAAAAGAAAAACAATTACCTAAGGAATTATATAATAAAATTACGGAATATTTTTAGCATATAAAAGATGCAATATATTCAAGAAGTTCTTTAGGTATCCTTCTAACTAATTTATTATCAATTCGTTGATATTGTGATCTAACCAATAATACTAATATATCTTCATAAACTATTTGATTAAATTTTTTACGTTGCCATTTAATTTCTAAAGATTGATTTTGGGAAGCATGATAAGCAACATGAAAAGCAAATTCAGTAGAATAACGAGCACGATAAACAGAAGAAGCAAAATAAGAAGCACTATAAACAGAACCAACAAAATTAAGGTCATTAGAAGTATTGGCAGTATTAGCAGCATAACAAGCCTTTGTATTTTGTTCAGAAGGATCTTTAATCCACTTAGATACGGCTTCAATGGTTTTTCGAGGTCTTTTATCATCTGGATATTTTTCTTCAAATCTATGTAGAACGTGTTTGGCACATGCTACAGCCCATTTTACTGAGATCATTTTTGTATCTAGAATACGAATAACTCGATTATCAGAAATAAGACATAATTTTTTTTTACTACTCAAGTAGAAAGGGAATTCATAATATGCATCATATGGATCACCATAACTTTTTGATACTTTTTCATATAAATGTTCAGATAAACTAAACGACATCTATTGACATTTTAACTAAATATTACAAGGGTTTTTTAGAATTTGGTAGCGATAACCAAAAAATCAAAACACATAGAACTTTTCATAACGTCATAGTCATAACGTTTTATAACAGATGGAACAAATTAGGGAAATATTGGGTCCAAATAATATCGATAAAATTAAAGATGGGTCTCTATTTAATAACAAAAGTTTAAACGGATTTTCTACAACAATTTTGAAAAGTGCGATTTGCAAATACTACAGAAGAAAAGATCTAATGAAATTTGAATGGTCTGTTGTAGAAATGTCCCTTTTTTCTCTTAAAAATAATACAGGAATAATAACGAATTTGATAAACCGTTTAAAAATTTTATTAATGGAAGATTTATGTCCTTCCGAAATTGATCTAATAATTTACGGACTTGAAAAATTAGAAGAATTCGAAAATACTAAAGATATTTCATTACTAATTAATTTTTGTCGTTATTTATTAAATGATAATGTAAAACGTTGTAGAGTTGTTTCATATGTTAATTGTTTTTATAAAAATCATAAAGAAACTAAAGCGTTATTTAAAAAAACTATAGAAAATTCCGAAATTACTGATAAGATTAAAAAATTTAAAAAGGATGCAGATTCTGAAAAGTTGTTAAAGTTGGGATCATTATTAATTGAATGTTTAGAGAAGAATGATGAAAATATCTTTCAAATATTTAATGAAATGTGTCGATTAGATGAAAAAGCGGGAATAAGATATCGAAGAAAAGATCCAGTGTATTTATATTGGGCTATTTTAGAATCTTTTATTACGAATGATAAATTAAAAATAATATTTGATTTTGCATTGAAGCAATTTTTTAGAAAAGAAATGAAAGAAAGATTTGCATTTGGTATTTGGATTGGACTAATATATATTAGGAGATCCGTAATTACGGATTGGCCTAAAATAAGAATGTATTCAGAAGTTAAAATAAATTATCAAGAATATTTTGGTAATAGACCAGTAATTGTTATGGATGATTTCGTAATTAATGATTATCATGTTTCTAAAACAAATAATTTAGAAACTTTTGCTAAAGTAGGTGCGTTGGTTGTTGATGAAGATAATACATTTATGGATCCGTTTAAGATGGCCCTAATGAAAAATTTTTATATTGAAACAAAAACTAAAGAATCAACTAATAAAGTATCTAATAACGAAACTAAAGTGTCTAATAAAGAAGAAATTGTTGAAAATAAAGTAGATTGTTCATCAGAATTTGGTATTGAAAAAGAAATTATTAAGTTGATACCTTTCGAAAGATTTCAAATTATTAAAGTTAATGAAGATGGAGTTTGCGGAGGTAAAGTAATGTGTCTTTTTGTTATTTATAAAGGATTAAATTTAGTACTTAAAGAAATGCGGCCATCTTTTAATTTGGGTCTCGATTATATTTGCATGGATAAAATGAAATACTTATTTAATTTAATAAATTTAAATATGTCGCGAATAAAAACTAATAAACATTTAGAGAGGAAAGATCTTACAATTAATACTTTGAAAGGTAATTGGGTCCTAGTTGAGAAGCCAGATATTTATTATTGTATGATGGTTTATTATAAAAATAAAGGGACTTTAGTAGATAATAAAGGCGTTCTTAAAGATCTTAAGGTATTAAAGGAAATGTTGTTAATAAGATTTTTTAATGGGCTTTTCAATACTTCCGATAATATTTTAAGGAATATATTAGTTTCCGAAGAAAATAATTTAATTAGTATTGATCAAAACGATATGTTTGGTAAAAGAACTTCAATTTTTGATAGAAATGATTATGTTCGTAAAATAGATAAAGAGATTGTTAAGGGAGAATTGGATTTGTTTTTAGAAAAGGCTAATCAAAATCAAGATAAAATCGAAAATATAATGATAAAATATGGATTTAAAAATTATATAATAAAATTTAACGAAAGATTAAAAAATTACAAAAATATTGTTTATAAAGAGTTAGAAATTGTTTAGAATGTTTTTGAAAGTATTTTGAAAGTGCTTGAAAGAAATTTAGAAATTTAGCGAATTAATTCTTGTTTCGCTATCGCTCCTCCGTTTGTAATTATCTAACAATTTCTCGCATATATTCTAACAATCTTTCAAAAACCTTTCAAATAAATTCCCGATTCGGACCAAAACATGCTACTTTTGATAAAAATTTTTATTATATCTTTGGAATATTTATATTTATTATAAATAAATGAATGCATGTAAAAAATTATCGATAACATATTATGATAGAGATTTAGATAAAGAAGGACCAAATAAAGTATTAAAAAATATTAAATATAAATATGAAAACGGAATTATGTCATTATATAAACCATATAAATGGAATATAAATTTTGATCAATCTCAACATGGATATATTAGATTTTTAAGTTATGATATTCATACATTTGACATATCGATATACTTAAAACATAAAATTGATAAAAATAAAGATATTGAACTAGAGTTAGAGAATGTTGATTTTACATTTGCATCATTATTATATAAGAATTTTTTAAATTTTCAATATTTTATATATGAATATTCTAAGTTAGATAGTAATCATCCTATATTTGTGAAATTACTTAAAATACAAAAAAATGCTGTTAATAAACAAATGATTACTTTAGCATCTTCTCGTAAAAATCCAAATAAAACTAACTCGATAACTAAATTATCTCAACATGAATTATCCCTTATCAGATCTTATTTAGATCTTCTTCATAACCCGTCATGGGAGTAGTTTTGTTTAAAATTTACAATGGTCTTTTGAAAGTGCTTGAAAGTGCTTGAAAGAAATTTAGAAATTTAGCGAATTAATTCTTGTTTCGCTATCGCTCCTCCGTTCGTAATCATCTAACAATTTCTCGCAGATATTCTAACAACCTTTCAAAACCTTTCAAATAACTTCCCGATTCGGACCAAAATGATACTACTTTTGATTAATTTGGTCTAATTAATATTTAGAAATTTTTATTTATTTGTTTATTTTCTAAAATTATTTTCTTTTTGAATTATAAATTATTTGGTTGGTTTAGGAGGGTGTATTTATTGAGGTGTGTTGAGGTGTGTAAAATAGTGTAAGATAGATAATATTTATAAATTTTTAATAATTTTTAATAATATTTCGTCATTGTATGGAATTTTATTTTTGTTTAAATAATCTTTTAATTCTGACATGATTGTTTCCAAATATTCTTTATGTAAATCATTTAATTTACCGTCACAAAACATTGTGTCACAAAACAATGTGTTATCGCTACAGTAAAAGTGAGCAAATAAATTTATAAAATCAGGATTTATGCCACCAATAAAGCTAAGGCTATCGGTTATATTTCCTGCTGTACCAAAGTGAATAATTAGTGTATCATTTCGAAGATTAGCGTATCCAACATCTTTTTTCGTAATAGTTCTGATATATGAATATTGTTGCTCTATTTTATAGTTTGGAACATGAACATACACATTATCATCATCTGGATAGATGCGTTTTTTGCCATATATTCGTATATTATTTTTTGTCTCATCAAAATAAATTTTACTATATTTTATAAAGATGTCAGTTACACCATTATTTCCATATATTTCGTGATTCAAATCTCTACATAATTCAGTCATTTATTATAAACAATATTTTAATTTAGTCATTTATTATAAACAATATTTTAATTTATTGTAATCTATAAAGAGAATGTTAGATAATCTAATTGGTTTAATTACGGTTCTATTATACATTTTGTTTTTTATTATAATTTATTGGACTTCGAGACATAAATTAAGTTTAAATATAACAAAAACACGAGGTTTTACAATATCAGAAGCATTGCAACACTGTAATAAATATATTGCAATTGTTATTTTTGTGTTATTTTTTGGTTTTGTGCAGATGTTATATATTTCTAAAAACTTATCATATATGATTCTGGTTATTAATTTATTAATTATGCTTGGTTCCTTTTTATTATTTATTATTCATTCGCATAATAATAGATTATTTCATACAATAATAGCAATTTTGGTAAGTCTTTTTATGGTTATCAACATAATACTTGTTCTCAATCTCGAGATGTCCGCTAACAAAAATCTATATTATTTTAAAGAAATTTCTATATTAAATATTGTTTGTTGTTCTATATTAATTTTAATATTTTTATTTTCCTTAATAAGTCCTAATTATTATTTGACGTTATTGATAAATATTCTTGAAATGGCTTGTGTTATTCTATTTGGATTATTATTATTAATTTTAACACAATTAGAACCAATTAAAACTTAGTAAGGGAATAAAAAAGATCTTTAATATATTTAGATGTGTTTCGATAAAAAGACTTCGATAATAGTATTTTCGTTAGGTATTTTAGCAGCGACTAAAGTAATTTATGATGCTCCTAAGAATAACCAACAAATTACGACTGGTATTTTTATAATACTAATATCAATCATGCAACTAGTAGAATATTTTTTATGGTCTTATCAGGGTTCCGATAAATATAGTTTAAATATGAATAGATTTTGGTCATATATGATTTTAATTACGTTATTTCTTCAAGTTATTGTTTATTATTTTGTAAATGTATATTTTGGTCTTATTTCAGATCCTTTGATAATATTTTATATAAGTGGTCTATCAATATTTTTTATATTAACACTGGTCTATGTATATAAATCCGAAAAAAAAGTTGGTATTTTACAGACAAGACCAAGTAAAGGATCTTGTAGATTATTATGGGGCGTCTTCGATAACAGAACAAATATGTTAAATATTACATCGAGATTATTTCGAATTTTTTATTTATTATCGATGATGTATTTGTTATGGACTAATTATGGTTGGAAAAGTTTAATATTAGTCGCAACAATTATACCAGCGATTCTTTATACTATTTATTATCAACGAGATTTTAATGCAGTTTATGGTTCAATTTGGTGTTTTTCAATCGTAATTATATGTATTTTAGTTGTTTTATTTAACATTGATTTATCTAAAAATTAAACTCTATCAAGTTGTTGTATAGGGTTAGTAGGGTTAGGGTTATCACTTTTGCTTTTATTAAGAATAATATGAGCCTTGCAAATATTATAAAGAGCAAATAACGAACAACAAAAAGTAAGAATACTGAAGACATCAATGCAAATTATTGCAATTTGCTCTACTTGATCTGAAGTTGAATTAGACATTACAAAGATATGTCATTAGTTAAAGGGTATCTGTAATTTTGATACAGATTATTAAAATGGTCTTTTGAAAGTGCTTGAAAGTTCTTTGACGATATATTAGAAGTTTTGCGAATTTAGTTGTTGCCTTTACTATGTATATCGCATATACTCTAACAATTTTTCAATAACTTTTCAACAATCTTTCAACTAACATGCTACTTTTGACTAATTTGGTCCTGATAAAGTCCCTAATTTAAGTTTCAAAAGGATTTTGAAAGATTTATTAAAGTGTCTTTTGAAAGTGCTTGAAAGTTCTTTGACGGATATTAGAAGTTTTGCGAATTTATTTGTTGCCTTTAAATTCACTATTTATAACTCTCTAATTATTTATCGCATATATTCTAACAATTTTTCAATAACTTTTCAACAATCTTTCAACTAAATTCCCGATTCGGAGCAAAAACACGCTACTTTTGATAAATTTGGTCCAATTGATATTTTTTTGAAATTATTTTCTTATCTAATTATAAATTCTAAATTTTATTTTGGTGCGTTTTTTTCTGTAAATATTTATTTAGGTATTTGTTATGTGATCATAAACGAAAAAAAGAGAGCGCTTATGAAAAATTATCTTTATTCTAATTAGAATGATATATAAAAAAATTGATCTAACTCGAAAATCATCAATTAAGAAAAATTCAGATGACCTTTGGAATCCTGTTTCTGGTCGTTGGAATAAAAATACATCTGCAAATAAAAGAAAAATTGCAGAAGAAATTGAAACAAGTAAAGAATTTTATATAAATCCAGATGAAAAATCACAATCTCCTAAACAAGAAGGAAAAGAAATTACTTTAACTAAATTTATTAAATATGATCAATTAATAAACCCATACGCTACTTTTGATAGTTTGAGAAGTACTGTTTTACTTAGAGGAAAAAAGGGTAAAGAACTATGGGAAGAACTTGAAAAAATTAAGGGACAAATTGATAATAATAAAATACCAGATGAAAATAGTAATTATGCAATATTGTGCGCAATAGTAGGTGAAAAAGAAACTATTTTAAATTATTTAGTAGATCATGAGTTTAAATGCAACCAATATGCATATGAATTTTGTGAAACTATCGAAAATCTCCAAAATAAATGTAAATTTTATACTATTTTATTACAACATCAATGTAATGGGTTTCGTGATTATTTTACTAAGGTTTGTATGGATTGGATTAGATTAAACGAAACTTTAAAAATCAGAGACAATATTAAAGAACAATTTATGGAATTAGGAGTATTTGAACTTTTTTTAAAATATTCCAACGTTGTTATTCCAAATTGTTCTTTGTTGATATTAGTAGATACAGAAGAATATTACAAAATTTTTAATAAATATCGATATATATATCATGACATATTAGGTTTTATGGCACAAAATGACAAACAAAAATATTGTTCTAGATTTATCAAAATATTAGATTTATCAAGTTCAGAAAATTTAACACGTATTTATCAAAATATCGATTACTTAATACCTCGCCAAAGAACAAGATCTCATTTTTTTATACTAAAAATTATTAAATATATGCACTCAAATAAATTTTCAGAATATTTAAAATATATAGAATTAAATATCATAAATGAAAATTTAAATACATATCAAAATAGTATTTTGAGAGAAGTTGGATTTTTAAATGCTAAACCATATTTAGAGAAAGTTTTGGCAGACGATTTAGTAAATTTAATAAAAACATATTAAAAGGTCTTTGAAAGAATTTTAAAACCTTTTAACTAAATTCCTGATTCGGACCAAAAACATGATACTTTTGTCCAATTAATGTTGTTAAAGGGTTTCTTGAAAGCGATTGAAAGTATTTTAGAAGTATCGCGAATTAATTCTTGTTTCGCTATCGCTCCTCCGTTCGTAATCACCTTATAATTTTCGCATATATCCTAACAACCTTTCAAATAACTTCCCGATTCGGACCAAAAACATGCTACTTTTGACTAAATTGGTCCTGATAAAGTTTCAAAAGGATTATTAAAGTGTCTTTTGAAAGTGCTTGAAAGTTCTTTGACGGACATATTAGAAGTTTTGCGAATTTCTTTGTTGCCTTTAAATTCACTACTTATAACTCACTAATTATTTAT
>Ga0302300_1001156_pt1 | contig 15598 bp, 9 predicted proteins | sample III_Palsa_E1_1_FD_198756 | JGI IMG/M metagenome (GOLD analysis project Ga0302300, IMG submission 198756) | Peat permafrost microbial communities from Stordalen Mire near Abisko, Sweden - III_Palsa_E1_1 | ecosystem: Environmental > Terrestrial > Soil > Palsa > Peat permafrost | place: Sweden... | reverse complement strand
GCTCTTCTCTCCGGAGGTATACCTTTTCCGCTTCGCTTATCGGTTTACACATATGGCCATGTACTTACCTGCATATAACAAAGTATAATGAGGTAGTAACCATTCTCTTGTCATCGATACTTTTGTATTTTTACACTTTAACAATATCAACCAAAAAAAATATTGTTGTTTATTCAATGTGGTATATTACAACAGTAACATCAGTACATATGTAAAGTATATGTTATGTCAATTATGTATAACTTAAATTGGATTTAAGTTTAAAATTATACATATTTAGTTGTAATAAAAATAGGTGTACTTTAGTAAGCAATGTTATGTTATGAGATATATTTTTAATTACTGTTACTTTGTATGATAAATGGTTATATCTCCTACTCCCACTTTATACCACTTAATGTTAAAACATATTGTTACACCTGTACATTTTTGTATGTGCAAATATGAACAAATCTGTAAACAACATTACAACCTCATTGAATACTAATATAAATTACACAATATCGGTATAATTAACAATCTACCAAGTTATGTGCAATTATATGTATATCTATCTGTACTATAGTATAATGTAGTATAGTATAGCACATATTGTAAAAATACAAAATTTTGTAATCGGTTGACAAAACATAAGTTTTTGTAATTTTACTTAATTAGACAGATAGTTATACTAGTGTAAGAAGAGTGTTATTATGTATTCGATACATAACACTTGTATGAGTTTTTGGTATTTGAATAACATACAATCATTACAACTTGTGATTATGTTATACGATTATACATTAACTATGTTAAAGTAACAAATAATGTTATTACAATTTGGAATTGTGACAATTTTAGTCATTTGTACTAGTAAATAATTCCCATTGTAATTGTATCTATTTATACATACACAAATAATTAAAATATGTTATCTAGCAGCATAAATGTATATTAGTTGACAGAATGTGTACAGGTTAGAAATTTTGTAGAAATACTCATATCTTTATGTGTGACTATATTAATACCTAATCTATAACACTATACCAAATAACATGTTGTTACATATAAATAAATGGGTAATCATTATAAGTAACAAACAATAACAATCTTACATTACCACATTAGTAACGTATAGTTTGTATTAAAACATAATAATTTTATTGTTAATTGTATGTTAATTTCTTCATGATAGTTTATTGTATATGTTTATGTTTTACCAGTGAGAATATTTATAACTCCAATGTAGCTACGGTGTTACTATTTATATAGTAAGTAATATATTACCGTATTAAATTTTTGTTACAACATGTAACAAACTATTGTTCTATGTGATCGTACAAACAATATTAATGTGTAAGTAATATTGTTTGTTACTTGTAATAATCTTAATTTTATGTTATGTTTGATGTTTGTATGATCGGGTAGTAAGAAAGATACTAATAATAATGCACTTACACATTTAAATACCACACAATGGTTGATAAACATAACATTGTAAAGTAAATTTAATATGTATTCCGTAGTAATGAATATTTTAAATTGGTAACTGTTACTTATTGTCATTACAATAACAATTATACAAACACTAACCATATTACGTTTTAGTATTTAGTTTTTATTCCGGTCGTAAGATTGGATAGCTAAAATTTGGTATAACATTAATATGTAAGCATAACTTATTCGTATTTTATGTAATTAAACGTGTTTACCTGTATAATTAAGTATGCAATTACATGGTCATCTGTGTTGGCAACCCTATCCACAATGATCATGTAGTATACTAGTAGTAACAAACGTATACTACATGATCATTGTGGATAGTTGCTTACACGAATGTTATGCAATTATACTAATATAATAAAGTATATGACTTGATATATTTACATATTATTATGTACATTCTAACATTATAATAATGTAACATGTACACAATTGCAATAAACAGAATAAATTACTTATACCTGATAGTTCAAATATACATACATAAGTTACAAACTACACACGAGTATAATTAATGTCACTAATTTACAATATTTACATGATAGTCACTATTTGCACTAATGTTATAACGAGTAACACTATTATATATTACAATACAGATATAATTTAGTAACAAATTGTAACACATAACACATACACTTACCATTAAACATATACATGAATATATGTTATGTTAACTGTATACTATCGTGTTAACATTATTTGTTATAGAGTGTTGATATTTTCCTATCCAGATAAGTTTAAAAATACAACCTATCTTTAATAAGTATGTTTAGTATATGTATGTGTTTGTAAGTTAAAATTCTATCGTGTGAAAATATAGTATTGTGTAAAATATGTTCATGTAAACATAAGTAGTGATATTAAACACATCTTAATGTTAATGTGATACTTATACAAGTACACTATTTTGAGTGTTAAAAACAAGTATGTATAATAGTTATACATAATATATATATGTTACAATGTTGTTACAATTACAAATTCTTGTAGATTACAATACGTAAGGATATATACACTTTTACATCAACGAACAAAAAACATAATACTGTGTTTCAGTGAATTTGTTATAAACAACACAAATTATATAATGTAATATATGTTAATATAATAATCGGATGTTGATCGTCAACCCACATACATATTACTAACCACTTTACATCGAAGAGTACGATAAAGAAAGTGTGATATAGACTATGAGGATAAGATTTCAATACCATAACATGTAAAGTATCCGAAATACTTTAGTTATTTACATTACAGATAGTGTTATGAGTATTGTTAATGTTAACAATAAACATAATTTATATTACTCTATCAACATAACAACAAATACCATTTCTTGTATTTATCACATAAGCATGATATTGATGGTATGGAATTGTTAACTAATATTATAATTGTAAATTACAATTGTTGTAATTGTTGTAATTGTTGTAATTGTTGTAATTGTTGTAATTGTTGTAATTGTTACTTCTACAATTTGTTGTTAATAACAATAACATATGAACTTTTCCATTACAATTATATTTTTAGTATTAAACTATATTACATGATATTAGTGTATTCAACATATCACTAATATCATGTATAGTTACAAGTGTTGTATTATATAATAACATTTGGTAATACCGAAAATACACAAAATCTTTGTGGGTGGTTACAAACACATATCTTTTGTAACTACACATTTAACTAAAAAGTAATCTTACCGATAACAAACAAGTATTATAACATTTAATAAAAACAAGTATGTTATAACATATAAATGTATTTATTACTTACTGTAAGTAATATTACTATCCGAGTACCAACAATGTATGTTTCATTGTATGATGTTATATTAACACAGTTGTGTTTGTTTACCTTATTTTTAAGATGGTGAGAGATAATTTACATAACTAAAACATTTGTTGACATACATCAATATAAATAACTTACTATTATATAAACACATATGTAATATTACAACTAGTACTTTATTTAAAAATATACAGGTAGAAGAATATATAAGCAAAGAAAAAGGTATACAAGTAGTAAACCAGTAACGTATTCTACAATATTTACGTTTTTGCTATCTCCAACACACAAAATATAGTTATTCACAATATATTTTATGTTGTTACATGTTTTTGTTTCAAACAAGTAAATAAATAAGTATAATATTGTAAACTAAAGTAAAAGAGTATAATTGCACAGTTATCCTAACTGGAGTTTGTAACTCCCAACACTAGTTAGCTTAAAAGTATGGAAGATACTTTGAAGGTTAAAACATGTTATAACTACATCTAATATTTATTTGTATATAAACACATACCATTTAATGGAACAAGTACATATTAATATTATAACAGCAGTTATAACAACAGATATAACAATATTACATTCCACACATCACAATGTTTACTATCATTGGGTGATACAACTTAACTCAATGTATTCAGTGATTTATACTATTAGATCGTAATAGGTAATTAATCTTATACACCCCTCCCCTCTCCATCCTCCTACTTCATTTCATCCTATCACATCCACCTCACCCACCTCATCTCAACAAACATACATAATGTTTTGTGGATTCTTATTTACACAAATGGCTATGTAATATTACATAGCCATTTGTGATAATGTTATAATTATGTATAAACAACTCATAACATATTTTAGTATTGTGTAGATACAAATCTACACATCTACACAATTTTTATACTATATCAACATAATGGTTGTTTTAAATGTTTTGTTGTTTGATATGAACTATCTTTGAAAACATTACACGTTAATTACTTGTTATATCTGAACAATTACATGGCAATACGTGTAGGCAACCATCCACAATATTCATGTGGATTATAAGTGTAATTACTTGTTGCATACCAATATGTCTACATGGATATCGTGGATGGTTGCCTACACGTATTGCCATATAATACCACTTAAATTACCTGATTACAATCTGTGATTGTAATTATACTCTTATATATGTTCGTCGTTAGTTGTTTGTTGTTCGAGTGAGTAATACATGTTATATGTTTTTGGTGTTAAAAGTATAGTAACATACCAGATAATATGTTTTAGTATATATCTGTATTTATATAATATTTGTTTAAACAAAAAATCCATAAAACATTACGTGATGATACAAATATTAATGTGTTAATAACTTTACAGTACATTATGTACTGTTATAACATTGTTTAGTTGAGATAAATAATGTTCACTACACAAGTTGTTAACATTAACAACCTGTATAACTTTACATGAGAAATTAGTATTGGTTATTTGTTGTTTTTAGCAGTAAAAGAGTTTTCGCAGTCACATCGTCTTATTGATCTACTTTAATCTTTTGTGTCTGCACAAACCATGCTACGCTGAACAAATTTACAATATTCTTACCCATATATACGTCGTGTATTAATTTAAAATGATGAGACAACATATATTATCTCTATTATTGTTTGTTATTCAATCTTCTTCTATTTCTTCCTCTGTATTAGACAATTCAATAGAGATAAATTACAATCTAAGATTGTAGTAATCCAAGATTACATATACCAAATATAGTATATGCACCACTGTATTTTATGTATGTTTTTAATTTTTATACTCTGCTTAATTTTTATACTCTGCTTAATTTATAACTTTGTTATATACTTTTATCACACTTGCAAATTTATTTTTGTTTAATCCAATTTAACCAAATAGTTTTAAAATACCTTTGTTTAATCAAAATACCTTAGAGATATGTTTATTTAACGAAGATATGTCTATTTAACTTCATCTAAACAAGTAATTTTATTGTATCTTTATTTTAACCTATGTTGGATGGGTTATCGTTATAAAGTTAAGATTAATCTATCTCAACGAAATTAAAACCACAAAGGTTAAAGTTAATGTATCTCAAAAGAAGTTAAAAATACAAGATTTAAAATTACCTATCACGTTACGGAGAAACAGATCAAAATTACAAAGTTAGGAATAACCTACCTTATACAGATTAAATTAACTGTTTAAACAAAGATATTCCAAGAGGTATTAATAATACAATATTAAAATTAACCTTTCTGATATAGATTAAAATCTAGATGCTTTAGAGAAGTTAAAATTTAACGGGTAAAATGTAGTAATATCATATTATGACAAAATTGTAAACTATGTTTGTCGGCTGCTGAGTTCTCAGTCACGGCATACGTGCTGTAGCCTCAGAATGTGACAAATTCACGAGGTGTGTTTGTCGGCTCTTGAATTTTTTCTTCCATAATATAATTTCCCAAGATATGTTAAAATAAAGATCTCTCTAAGAGATTAAGATTTAAAAGTTAAGACTAATTCCTCTTTCTCTCCAATATGTATAGTATAGAATTAAATTAAAGATGTAGTGTATTAATACAAATTACAAATTATTTATAACGATAGCTTCATTGCATGTAAAATATTTTGTTTATGTAATTGTATCAACATAAATCATATAAATCTCTATTTATCTATCTATTTATCCTAAATTGTAAATTATTGGAGTTATATCACCTATGTAGTAGAGAAGAAAAGTAGTTATGTATATATTCAACATGATGTTGAATATTAAAGTAACAAATATATATGTAGATACACTATTAATAATAATCAGTAAGACCCAGCCTATGGTAATTTTTATAATTATTATTATACACAATATATAATTATATATTATTTTTATATTTAAGTATAAGAGTATTACATACAATTTGTAATTACAAGATGTATTAATATTAATACTACTACATAGTATTACATCACTAATAAATGTTTTAATTATTGGATAAATACTAGTATCATCACACATATAATATGTACTTAGTACATATTACTATAATTTTATAAAATATTACATTATTCATAATACCAGTATTACATCTCCACTTTTTATACATGTTATTTTGGTGAAAAATTTTTTATAGGGTAATTCTATACATAAAATTTTAAAAATGCACAGTAATAATAAATATCTTTCAAAAAAAATTTTATGACAGGTACTGTTTTCATACATTGAAAATGTGGTTGTAAATGCTATAATTTTAAATATTTAAAATTACATAAAAATATTTAAAAAATATTATTGAGTACAATATAAACAAATTAAAAACATTAATAATGTGATTGTAATTAATCATAATATATAGTAGTTTTATATTTTAATATAAAATATATAGTATGTTATTGTGTAATATTTAATGTAAATTATAATTTATTTTACTAAAATAAATTATAATTTACAAGTGGTATATAGATACATTTTTAAACTATGAAAACAGTACCTGTCATAAAATTTTGTTTTAAAAAAATTTACCATTTTAACTAATAGACGAAATTTTTATATATTATTACACTATACTAAAAAATATTGTACTTATTATTTGTAATTGCAATGAAGATAATTATGTATATAATATATGTATTAAAATATTAAGTGTTTTATATTTTGTATGTACTGAGTACATATAAATTCTAAATTAGTAATAGTAAAACTACTATTTACATAATATTTATATCATATTTATTATTTAACTAAATATATAGTATTGTCATATAGTAACATGGATTACATATTAAATAAATATTTAACATAATAACATTACAAAAAAATAGTTATAAGTTATTTTTAAATATATATATATATCATTGAATATACCAGTATTTATAAATTACTATTAACAATATAATATTGTTATCAATACACAAAAATAGTATTCTAATAGTATCCTAATAAAAAAGAAGGCGGTAGATGAGAAATTATAATATCTATTTATGAGAAAAATATATGTATTATTAATACTTTTAGTTCATACTAAATAAATAATATGTTATAGTTGTTAGTAATAATAATTGTTTTAAACTATATGTTTTTGTGATATGTTATTAATTATATTAATAACGATAAATAAATATATGAATATATCACATATATTATATGTGTTTTAAATTAACCAATTTTACTCCTATGTTAAATATGATTCCATTTTAAACATTATAACGATATATCGTTATTTTGTTATTAAATTTATCACTATTGACATTGTTATTATAATTAAAGTATTTCATCTGTTGACTAATAATGGTAGTTACGGATAAAGATTTACTTATTAATAATATTTATATTACCATAATTATAATAATAACCATATATTTACTATAAACTAAAACTGTACATATATGTAATTTACATATTTAAATTATTACCAGTAATTTCTACTTTGTCATGTTAATAGTAATCATTATTTTCATTTAAAATCTTACATATTTATAAATACTTAGTATTTATATCTTTATAAATATCTCTCTACACATAATATTGTATTTTTTAAAAAATATTATAATTTATAAATAATAAGATGTTAAGTTCAACTTAACACTACTTTAATATTATTTTGTATAATATTATATTACGTATACCAGTAGCATTATATATCCACTTTTTATATAGGTTATTTTGGTGAAAAATTTTTTATAGGGTAATTCTATACATAAAATTTTAAAAATGCACAGTAATAATAAATATCTTTCAAAAAAAATTTTATGACAGGTACTGTTTTCATAGTTTAAAAATATGGTTATATAAGTATCATCTCAAGTACTTTATAAATTACATAAAAAGAATATAGAAAATGTAGTTATGTACTTTATGTAATGTCGACTAGTATTATCAAAATTATTTATCACAACATAAATTATGTATATCTACATTACTATTATTAGTAATATTTTTAATACAAAGCATATATAACTAGATTTTCTATATTCTTTTTATGTAATTTATAAAGTACTTATATAACCATATTTTTAAACTATGAAAACAGTACCTGTCATAAAATTTTTTTTGAAAGATATTTATTATTACTGTGCATTTTTAAAATTTTATGTATAGAATTACCCTATAAAAAATTTTTCACCAAAATAACCTATATAAAAAGTGGATATGTATTAGTATGTATGTGGGTATAAATATTAATATACAAAAATATATAATGGATGGTTATTCTATGATAGGTAATATTATATTATCTAATAAATTCTTTTAATGTGTTGTGTTCATATCATGTATTGAATATAATGATAATAATTACTCTTACTCTTATGTAAGATTAGTATGTAAATTATATTGTTAAAATTAATAAATTGTAGTAAATATATATATATTATTATAATATCCAATATAAATGTTTGACATATACAATATAGTATAAATATTAATTAATATATATATATATATATATCATGATGACAACCAATATTAAATATATTGTACATTACTAAATGTTTACATATACAAAGTATATGTAAAATAATATAAAACCATATTTTTACAAAAGTATAATTTTACATTTTTTATACGTTGTAGTTTTATAATTATACTATATATGAATATGTAGTATAATAAAAATATTTAACACATAACCATACTTATTATTTTGTGTCATTAATAAAATACAATGTAATTACACAGTAATTACATCTTTTAATTGTACAAATACCAATATTAATATATACAATTATTAAATTGAATAAATGTATAATTATTAGTATAATTAAATAATATGTCGTCAAGTGACACTTTGCCAAATAGTAATAAAGATGAGGTCCACGTTCGTATCAAACCAGTGTTTCCTCCTTTTATTCCTGATCCTGATTACTATGTTGTTACGGATGAGATGCGTAGAATACGAGAACAACAAAAGCTCAAACCACATATTACATCTACTGAAGCGTACAATGGTAGATATATTGTCCCATCTCCCACATATAAAGGTCCCGTGACAATTCCTAAGAGAGTACGTATACCTATTATTGTTCCTGAACAACAAAGTGTTGGTATGAGTACGTTATCCAACATGTCAAACAACACTAACACCCTGAGTACAACCATCTATCCTAACAAATCTAACTTACCCAAGGAGGTTAGTAATCCTAACAGCTCAGTTAACACTATGACGTCTGTCAATGAAACTTCATCGTCCAACACAGTCATCAATGAAACTACAACACATGTCACACATAACATCCAATGTGACAATCAATGTAATAATTCACGTAACATTGGTCATAATGACCAACGTAAATATTACTGCAATAACCATTGTAATAACCAATGTAAAGATATACATAATAACCATCATAATGGTCACTGTAATAATGAACATAACAACACACTTATACGTACACATACCTTGTCTAAGGAGTCTGAGGCGAAGTTGAAATTGTACTATAGCCCAGAAACCCTTGCAGATTTAGCAAGGTTTACAAAAGCGGGACTTCTTACACTAGAATTATATAATATGCTTATTAGCAAAGATTCACATGCAAAAGTATTTGGATCCGTAGATAATGTAACTGTAGGACATATTATTACCCCATCAGGTATGGATGTTAATACATGTATGAAAACTATTACACCTTTTACAGTAGCCAGTGATACTACATCAACTATAACTACAACAATGACCCCAATGACAACAGTCAACACAACTATGATCAAGAAGAACAAAATTACATATAAACCACTAGTGTACACCAATCACGTTCTCAACGGTATACAAAATTTTATATTCTTGAGCAACTATGAGTGTAATATTATTGGTATGGCTAACTTGTTCGTCATGTTGACTAATTTCCTCATTGATAAGGATACAAAATTATTTAACATATGTATGTTTCCAACTTACTTATTCGTCGTTAACGACTTGCTAAGTCTCAATGATATCATATCTGACACTCTCGGTGATTTTATTGATAACCGGATTATATCATTGGTACAATATAAACACTTAATTAACAAGAAACAATTTCGATACTCCGAAATGTTAACAACACAATTTTATTGTAATGAAAGATATAATGGTGATTATGATGCTGAGTTTCGTGCAGTCATAAACTTTGACTCTAATATTTGGAATGATATGAAGTTGTGGGAAAATAGTCTAAAACAAAATCATAACTATGTTGTTGAGTGTATTGATGATCCTTATGTTGTAAAAGTTATGCCACTTAGTGAAAAATATGGTGATTTAATCACTAATGCTCATTATAATTCACTTTTGAATTCATATAAAGACAGAGATAAACCCCTTGCTGAAAGGTTTCATATATATTTCTCTGCATTATTCGGAGGAGATATATCAATGACCGATCTTCCAACATATTTTTACACCGATATTGATAATAGACGTGATGACTTATCCAATCACATTGATTATGAAATAGATAAGCTAACAAACCTTGCTGTTAAGATACGTAAAAATAAATCGGACATTCATATTAATATTAAGCAGGCCATAATTGATAATGGAAAGATGGAGTTCAATTCATCGGCTCTTGGAACCAGGCAATACTTATTAGGTTTGGATAACAATAAAGTTGTTGATGTTCGAACTTTATGTCAGAGACAAAGAACAGTTGACGATGGAATACAATTTGTCTATCCTTACGATTATCACATTACTGCTTCAACATCTGAACATTCCGTATCTGAACATTCCGTATCTGAACATTCCGTATCTGAACATTCCGTATCTGAACATTCCGTATCTGAACATTCCGTATCTGAACATTCCGTATCTGAAAATATGACAACTGGTACAACAACACAGGGAAACACTGTATCTGAATATTTGAGTGCATTATTGTACCAGATGTCAGGTGGTGACAATAATATTATTATGCATATTAAAACCATTCTTGGTTTGTTATTATGTGTTAACCCGAAATATACATTTTTGTATGGACTAATGGGTGATGGAAAGACCAGTGAATTGCTATGTAATATACTTAACAAAATTTGGGGTAACATGTATTGCAAAATTATGTTTAATGAGTTAACTGGATCGGTGAGTGATAAGCTACAAAACCTTATGGCAAGTAAATCTGTAATTGTGGTTACCGATGTAACAGATAAACGTGTTTCAACCTCTATGCTCAGATATTACTTCGATAGACAAACAGTAAGATCATCGGGTGGTAGGAAATATTTAGTTAACACAAGCTTGGTATTTGACTGTGATTTTATTCCAACTATTCCTGAGTACTACTATAATTTCTTTTATGGTATTAAACTGTGTGAAGTGGAAGAAGGGTTTCATATCAATGAGATTCCCGAAGATGTTTACAGTGAATTGTACGTAATGGCTGTTCAGACCGCAAACATGTTATCACAGGATGATTATACTTTTGAACTTTCTTTCATACCACCCTTTCCTTCCATTTTTACCAAGCCTCCACCATATCATGTAGACACTAAGAAGTATGAAGAGTTAAATCTTAATGCTGTAATTGTCGACTTCATTAATAGGCGAGTAAACTTTAGTCGGTCTTTCTCACAATCATATGTTAAAATTAAGGCAAACTTTATTAAGTATTTAATAGACATTGGTTACACACAATCACATGCACTGTCTGATGATTTGTTTAGTAAAAGGTTTCCCGAGGTATTGGCAACATTTAATAAGTGGTTCGATGCTAAGGCTCAATCGTCTGTAACTGAAGGTAAGAGAGGACGGGCCTATAAGGGAATAGAAACTCAAACCTCAGACATCAACTAAATTAATTAAGTGGTAATAATAATAATAATTCATGTACTTATTATATAAGTACAATTAAATAGATATAAGTAGGTTATATTTTAGGTTATAATGTATACTATATACATTGTTTATGCTGAAGATAATAATAATATTATTGATACTTAACTGTATTCAGACATATTATTTTTGTTAAGATTATCTTGTCAAACGAGATAACACTTAAAACTATATTAATATTAGTAAATGTATATTATATACATTCTATTATTAACATCATGAATTATTTAATATTATTACATAACTCATATTAGTGTAATATCTTATATTACACTAATATAATATTGTGTTTATTGTTATATTACATAAGAATAATTACATAATATTCGTGTAAAGCACTGCGCTTGTCGCAGCTGACCTTCGGTAAACCGAAGGTCAGGTCAGGTCAGGTCTGGTCTGGTCTGGTCTGGTCTGGTCTGAAGTGTGAAATGAAGTGACAGCTGAGCCATGAAATGAAGTGACAGATCAACTATGAGTTGAGCTATACTGAACAACTAACCATGATTGTCTTATAATGATATTACATTATGATAAAGTAATTATTTAATGATACTTAATATTACAACAAACTATTTATGGTTAATTGTTTAGCGTTTACTCTATGCTTGTTGCAGCATTTTCTCTTTCAGGTACACTTTCAGTTTACACAGATTTTACATTTAAATTATGTTTTTAATTTGTTATTTTATAACATATTTTTGGGATTAAAAGTAATTGTAAACACATAATTATGATTATTATAATGTGTATCACATTAGTAGTAATAATATAAAGGGATGTAATACCCTCTCTCCTTCTCCTTCAAAGGATTGTCAGGGATAATATCCATATTTATTATATAATAATATGAATTATTATTCATGCTAATTGAGCATTAGAAAATGTTCTCAGTCTGAGTCTCTATCCTCATTATAGTCCCGTCCTCTTTTACCTTCAGTTATAGATCCTTGAGCCTTTGCATCAAACCACATATTGAATGTTGCTAATATTTCAGGAAATACCTTACTAAATATATCATCAGATAGATAATCAGATAGCGTATGTGATTGTGTGTAACCGGTATCAATAAGATATGTTATAAAATTTTTCTTGATATTGACGTATGATTGTGAATTGTATCTATTGAAGACTACTCTTCTTTTAATAAAATCTGTAATTGTTGCATTGAGATTAAATTTTTCGTATTGTTTAATGTCTACTTTATATGGGGGATTAGGATATATAGATGGAAATGGAGGTAAATAAGGTAACTCAAGTACGTAATTATCCTGGAACGTGGAGTTTGCAGACTGAACACTCATTGTGAATAGTGCACTGCAAACATCGTCAGATAGACTGTTGTCATAAAAATGTTGGTCTATGTCATGTAGCGTAACGTCATAAATATAATTATAATAATATTCAGGGACAACTGGCATATTATCACACTCAAATACGAAGCTAGTGTTAACCAAATATTTTTTGCCACCTGACATTCTAATTTTCGTCCTGTTAAAGTAATATTCTAAAACGTCAACCGATACACGGCTCCTGGTTATGTTTGAAAATACAAGTAATGACTTATCCCTAATTAAGTTTGTAAGATCACCAGTCAATGATCCTGTTAATATGTTAAAATCGTCTCTCTTGGACGTATATCACCTCTAATTTTGGTTATTAATTCACATAATAATTCTCGACTCCTTTCGGACCCTGTTAGTCCATATAAATATACGTGATTTGCGTTGGTTGATAATATCAATCATAATATCAATCATAATATCAATCATAACATCAATCATAACATAGCTTTAATATGTGTGAGGATGATTGAGTCACCACCTGCCATTTGCAATAACATTGTATCCAAATATTCACTTGATGAGCTTAGGATCGTAATTATACGAATAAGCAGACCTAATTCCATCATACTTCATTCTCTCCTTTTCTTCTAGGTCTTTTTCTTTTAGGTCTTTAGTGTTAAAAGTTTTATTATCCACCACCACCACTCCCCATACCTAACAAATATTGGTTACTCTTCGCTGAAAGTGAGTGTGATTCAACTTCACCTGTTAAACTTATAATTTGCCTAATTCTAACACGAGTCACTGATCTTACAATTTGTAATTTATAAATTAGATCAACAAACTTGTCTATCTTATAATCAATGCGATTACACAACTCATTACACTCATTACCCTTATCATCAATACCATCATAAAAAGAATCTGGAAGAATTGGTATCTCATCTGTGTTGTTTGGACCAGAGAAGAACGTGTGATACCTTTCTGCGAGAGATTTATCTTTACTCTTATAAGACGATAACAAAGAATTATAATTGGAACTATTAGTTAAGTAATTTGAATTACTACCCATATATGTTCAAGCCTTATTAACACAAGGATCATCTACATATTCGATAATGTAACTGTGATCCTCTTCCTTTTCCATTTCCATTTTGTTTTCCCATATCTTAAAATTCGTGATAGAGTCTAATTTATTATTATTATGGCAGTAAATCTGTGTAGTTAATAATTCTGAGTATCTAATTTCTCATCTACTTGTTATTTCTCTGTATTTTCGTAACAAACCAATATGGTTACTAAGAAATTTACACAATGATGTTGAAAAAATTGTGTTAAGATGTGGGTGACATATTGTCACCCAAAAATAATCGGGTGATACACACATACTAAATGAAACCTCTTCCTTATCAAGGAGAAGATTACCCATAAACAGGTAAAATTGTTTGATTTACAAATTTTATGTAAAAATACATCAAAGAGAGATACCTGTGGCACACCGAAAAATCCTGTCAAAAACAATTATCGAAGATACCAACTATTTACTATATGTTACAGTAACATATAAATTTATGCCTTTAATAATATTATATTAATATAAGTAAGATATATACCAAATTATACTGTGTTATCAACACACACTACATATTAAAATTTTACTTTAGTTACTGAGAGTGACAAAAAATAGCAATATTATGAGAAACCCGTAACTACTATTGTTATAACAACGAAATAACAAACAATTAAAGTGTAAACACACAATATCCGTGACGAGCACAGCGGAGGCAACTCACCACAATAATTGTGTGATGAATATTTTGCATTATATGATTAATTATTGTAATTATGTTACAGTAACAAATACAAACACAAGTATAAGTATAATTACAAATAAGAGAGATACGATGTTAATATAAAAATATTATAGTAGAACAGATACTAAGGTTTATATAATTTAATAACATTGTTAATATTAAATATTATGTTGCAATTTACAATATGTATAAATATGTTTGAATGAAACAAAACCAGTTATGACATAACAAACAAAATTCCAGTTAGGATTAACGAATATGATATATACATACCAATCAAAGATAAAGGATAGTTGATACAAAGTAATTATGGATTATAATACTTATAAGAGTCAAGATTTATAAATTGGATGAGACCTTTATCAATATTTTGGATTAAAAAAACTATGCCAACAGTGCTAATATTATTGTG